>Ga0307516_10000944_pt1 | contig 40084 bp, 28 predicted proteins | sample 19_EM_MG_FD_203310 | JGI IMG/M metagenome (GOLD analysis project Ga0307516, IMG submission 203310) | Populus trichocarpa ectomycorrhiza microbial communities from riparian zone in the Pacific Northwest, United States - 19_EM | ecosystem: Host-associated > Plants > Roots > Unclassified | place... | reverse complement strand
TTATGTTTTCATCCAAAAGCCGATCTCTGCTTTTTCCATAGATGACAGCACTACCATCTGCCCCCCGCTGCAAACGACCTTTACGCCCAATCCCCAATACTACGATTCCCTTTACTGGGATTTTGGGGATGGCACGACTTCCACTCTAGCCAGTACTTCCCATTTCTATAATACCTATGATACTTTTTACGCGAAACTGATATTACGGGGCCCCGGCGGCTGCCTCGACACGGCCATCCGGCGCATCTTTGTATTGAACCCCGGCCTTAGTACCTTTACTTATAGTCCTGTCAAAGACTGCGACTCCGTATTGACCAATTTTACGATCAAGCCGCCGGGGTTTACCTACTTCGCTGTATTTTTTGGCGATAATAAGGCCGACTCTTCCAACAGGGGCTCCTTTTCCCATCTCTATAGGTTACCTTCCACCTATCAGCCGCAATTGTTCCTGCAGGATTCCACCGGCTGTATCGTGGCCATCGGAGGTAGTAATTTTGTCACGGTATTGGGGGCCACTCCATTCTTCTCGATGGACCCTCATGCATTCTGCGATAGCGGAACTGTCAATTTCAACGACTTTACCACCACCAACGATCCTATCCTGAGCAGAACATGGGATTTCGGGGACGGAACGCCCCCGTTTACGCAGCCTGACCCAACGGTAGATCTTTCCTTCTCCCATGATTTTAAGGTCCCGGGAACCCTGACGCCTACCCTAAAGATCACCACGCAAAACAATTGCGCCGAATCCTATACGGATACCCTGCATATACACCAGACGCCGCACCCCGTTATTACGGTCATCGACCCTACCTGCGCCACGGAGCCGATCAGGATACAAGGAGATCTCACCACGCCTAATGTCGATCCGGTGACCTGGCTTTGGAATTTTGGGAACGGGAAGACGAGCGGGGAACAGAACCCTACCATCGTTTACCCCGCCAGCACCTCTTTGCGGATAAGCCTGCGGACCTCCGTCCCATATGGCTGCAGCGATACCATCAGCCAACTCCTGGATATCCATGCTCTACCCACCGTGAAAGGCCCGCCGGAGATCAGCACACCTGTAGGGTTCCCCGTTACCATCCCCTTCACCTATAGCAGCGGTGTCATCGATTATTCCTGGAAGCCTGCCACGCATCTTAGTTGCACGGATTGTTCCAATCCTATTGCGGATCCCAAATTCTCTACCCTCTATGTCGTGACACTCACGGATAGCAATAACTGTAAAATTTCCGACAGTATTCTCGTAAAAACCGTTTGTAATGATAAAAATTATTTTGTGCCGAATACTTTTTCACCCAATGGAGACGGGGTGAACGATATCTTTTATCCAAGAGGCACCAACCTGTACAATATACAGTCCATGCGTGTTTTCAACCGATGGGGGCAATTAGTCTTCGAGCGAAGGAATTTCCCCTCCAATTCACCTTCCGATGGATGGGATGGTCGCTTCAACGGCCGGCCTGCACCGGGAGACGCTTATGTATATATCATGGAAGTGATCTGCGATAATTCGCAGGTGGTCGCTTTAAGGGGAGATGTCACGCTGATACGGTAATATAAATTTGATCGATCGTTTAATATAGCATTTTTGAAAACCCGCTTACCTCACATAAAGTTTTTCGGTACACTGGCAGGCATCCTCCTGTTGCAATGCGTTCGCGCGCAGGATATTCATTTCTCCCAGTTCTTCGAAGCGCCGCTGTTACGCAACCCTTCCCTGGCGGGGATCTTCACCGGCGACTATCGCATACAGGGGGTCTATCACGATCAATGGAATAGTTTCAGCCATGCTTACCGCACCGGCTCCCTTAACGGGGAATATAAAATGCCCGTAGGCAAGAGCAACGATTATTTCACGGTCGGTCTCCAGGTATTATACGATAAGGCGGGGACAGCCGCGCTATCCACGACCGAGTTATTGCCCGCCCTGAACTATCATAAATCCCTGAGTAACGATAAGACCATGTATCTCTCTCTGGGGTTTATGGGGGGATTGGTAGAAAAATCGATCGATCTTTCCAGGGTCACCACCAATAGCCAGTATAACGGGACCGCCTATGACCCGGCCCTGCCTGAAGGCGAATCCCTGACGACGCCGAATGTTCATTACCTGGACGGCAGCCTCGGGATCAGCTTTAATAACAGCTTTGGAAAACAGCAGGCCAACACAATGTTCGTCGGCTTTGCTTATCATCATGTCAATCGACCCAAAAATTCTTTTTATAAGGCGCCGGCGATCGAGCTCGATCCAAAATATGTCTTCTCCGGTGGTATGAAACTGGCCATTAACGAGTATACTTCGTTCACCCTGCAGGCCGATCACTCCTTCCAGGGCAAATCGCAGGAAACGATCGCAGGGGCCCTCTATTCTTATAAATTGGGAGAGGATCCGGAAAACTCGCCCTATACCATGCACTTCGGCGGATTCCTGCGATGGAAAGACGCCATTATCCCCGTTCTCAAGCTGGACGCGCATTCCATTTCCGTAGCCATCAGTTATGACGTCAATGTATCCGAACTGAAGACGGCCAGCCAGGGAAGGGGTGGATTCGAACTATCCATCTCCTATATAGGATTCCTCGACCACGAAGCAGCCAAATTCAGAATGATCTGTCCCAAGTTCTGAGGTATAAACGATTTCCTGTACTTTTGCCCTACAAAAAAAAGATTATGCCTATCAGCGTCGGTCAGCAAGCTCCGAACTTCAGCCTTTATAATTCAGAAAAACAAAAAGTTTCCCTGCATGATTACAAAGGGAAAAACGTCCTCCTTCTTTTCTTCCCCCAGGCTTTTACGGGTACCTGCACCAAAGAACTTTGCAGTACCCGGGATAATATTGCGTTGTACGATCAGGCGAATGCGCAGGTGTTCGGGATCAGCGTAGACTCCGTCTTTACCCTTATTAAATACAAAGAAGAACAGCAGCTTAATTTCCCTTTGCTGAGCGATTTTAATAAAGAGGTCTCGATCGCCTATGACTCTCTTTACGATGTTTTTGCCTTCGACATGAAAGGCGTATCCAAACGCTCGGCCTTTGTCGTGGACAAGCAGGGGATCGTACGGTATGCGGAAGTATTGGAAAACGCAAGTGAAATACCGGACTTTACAGCCATTCAAAAGATCTTAAAGGATCTTAATTAACTGATAATCAATATTTAAAATATTAATTATCTTAAAAGAGCCCCTCCTTATCTTTTAGGGGTATTTTTGGCAGCTTATTTGTAGCTTTGCATGAGATTTCGTATCTTGTAATGACGCATAAACCATACCCGCCAATGAAGGTTTTTTACATTTTGTTCTCTCTTACTCTGCTAGTGACCACCCAGGCGAAAAGCCAGGCAAGGGGTTCTGTGCCGGAGACTGAGATCAAGATCGTAAAATTCTATCCTAACCCGGCCATCTCCTTCATCACTTTTGAAGAAATAGAAAAATCTTCCGGCAAGTCTTATTCTCTCCAGATCTTTAATTTTCTTGGGAAAAAAGTATATGAATCTCCCGTCAATTCCAAGACTAATATAGATCTGACGAATTTTCTGCGCGGGCTTTATATCTTCCAGTTAAAGGATCAGACCGGCCGCATCTCCGACTCCGGCAAGTTCCAGGTCAATAAATGATGGGCGATTTCGGAATTGCTAGATTTTGAGATTCACTGGAAATCCAAAAATCCCCAAATCGCTAAATCAGCAATTTTCACAGTACCTGCACGATCAAAAATTTCAAATAGTTCGTATTTTCCCAACCATCGATGATCGGATGATCGCTGGCTTGTGCCTGGAAGGTCACCTGCCTCAGTTTGCGCCGGGCGTCCTTTGCGGCCATATGGATCGTCTCCAGGAATAATTCAGGTTGTACGAGATTTGTACAGGATGAGGTGACCAGGAATCCTCCTTTTTTTACGAGCTTCATTCCCCGCAGGTTGATCTCCTTATACCCTGCGACCGCCTTTTGGATCGTCTCCCTGCTCTTGGTGAAGGCAGGAGGGTCGAGCATAACGACATCGTACTGGCGTCCTTCTCTACTCCAGTTCTTCAGGGCGTCAAAGGCGTTCACCGCCTCAAATTTGCAGATCCCTTCCAGCCCGTTCAATTCCGCATTCCTGCGGGCCTGGGCGACGGCATTTTCCGAAATATCCAGTCCGAGTACGGACTTCGCTCCATAAAAAGCGGCGTGGGTTTCAAAACTGCCGGTATAGCAAAAGGCGCTCAATACCTCCGCATCTTTGACAATATGCTGAATAGCCCTGCGATTGTCATGCTGATCCAGGAAATAACCCGTCTTCTGCCCATTTTCGATATCCACCTGCAGACGGAGGCCGTTCTCCCGGATAGTGATGCCCGTATCGAAAGGAGCGGATAAAAACCCTTTTTGCTGGGGCATTCCTTCCAGTTCCCTTACCGGCACATCATTCCGTTCATAAATGCCTTTGGGCTGGAATAATTGCTCCAGGGCCTTCACGATCGCCGGCTTCCATTGGTCCATGCCCAGGGCCAATGTCTGGATCACAAAATAATCATTGAACTTATCGATGATCAGGGCGGGCAGATAATCGGCCTCCCCGAACACAAGCCGGCAATTCTCTGTATATCCCAGTTTTTGCCGGTAGTTCCAGGCATCCTTTATCCGATTGTAAAACAAGGTCTCGTCCACCTTTTCCGAAGCGTTCCGGGTCAGGAGCCGAACCAGGATCTGGGATTTCGGGTTGATATAGCCCCTGCCAACGAATTTTTTATCATGTGTGAACACATCGACGGTGGCCCCACCTACCGCATCCCCCTCTACCGAATTCACCTCATTGGCAAAGATCCAGGGATGGCCGTTCTCGATCCGGCGGCTGATCTTTTTGTTCAGATATACTTTGATCATAGGTGGCAAATGTAAGACTATCACCACAATACGCCGGCTGGGAGGCAATCAAACGGACGAATTTTCCGATCTCCTGGAGGCTTTTAAGATTATGCAACCAGTTGATTATCTTTGCAATGCAATATTGCTCGCCCACAGGGGGCCGGGCCCCTGTCAAACCACCGGAATTTCACGGACAATTTGTCCTTAATCCCGTCTTGGCAAAATTATTGACAAGTTACCAATTGACTCAATTTTCGAAACATGGAAAAAGATTTACGCAGTTCCGCAGAAGACATGAATACCGATGAGAACCTTGCCGGCACCACTCACCTCAATGATGGGGTAGAAGAAGAGAACGAGCTGGAAAAGGCCAAGGAAGAATTACAGGGGCAAAAAGAAAAATATCTGCGTTTATTCGCAGAGTTCGATAATTTCCGAAAAAGAAGCGCCAAAGAGAACTTTGAATTAAGGCAAACTGCCGGAAAGGAAGTGATCCAATCCCTGCTGGATGTCCTGGACGACTGTGACCGGGCTGAAAAGCAATTACAGGGTGAAGAGAATCCCGGGGCGTCAAAAGAAGGTGTACTGTTAGTATTCAATAAATTGCGATCCGTTCTTCTGGGCCGTGGCCTCAAGGCGATGCAAAGCATTCATACGGATTTCGATGTGGAAAAGCATGAGGCCATCACGGAAGTTCCCGTCCAGGATGCGTCGTTGAAAGGAAAGGTGATCGATGAAGTACAGAAGGGTTACTACCTGAATGATAAGATCATACGTTTTGCAAAAGTGGTGGTAGGGAAATAGGGTTCTGGTTCTATAAAAGTTCATATTCTATTATGTCTAAGAGAGATTATTACGAAGTGCTCGGTGTCGCAAAAGGTGCTGCGGCCGATGACATTAAAAAGGCGTATCGCAAAGTAGCGATGCAGTTCCACCCTGACCGCAATCCCGGAGACAAAGCAGCGGAAGAGAAATTCAAGGAGGCGGCGGAAGCCTATGAAATATTGAGCGATGCGGATAAGAAAGCGCAATATGACCGGTATGGCCATGCGGGATTGAATAACAACGGCCGGGGCGGATTCAGCGGCGGGGCAGGCATGAATATGGATGATATTTTCAGCCAGTTCGGCGATGTCTTCGGAGATGATCTCTTTGGCAGCTTCTTCGGAGGAAGAAGAGGCGGTGGCGGCGGAAGCCGTTCCAGGGGAGTCAGGGGAAGCAACCTGCGCGTTAAGATCAAGCTCACGTATGAAGAGATCGCCAAAGGAGTTACCAAGAATATTAAAGTAAAGAAATATGTCGGCTGCGCTACCTGCAGCGGCAGCGGAGCCAAGGATAAAGGAAGCGTCCAGACCTGTTCCACCTGTGGCGGCAGCGGCCAGGTACGAAGGGTCAGCAATACTTTCCTCGGACAAATGCAGACCGTCACGACCTGTCCTACCTGTAACGGAGAAGGGTCCATCGTTACTGCCAAATGCCCTGTCTGTAAAGGAGAAGGACGGGTATACGGAGAAGAGACCGTGACAATCGATATTCCGGCAGGCGTACAGGAAGGCATGCAATTGAGCGTAGGCGGACGCGGCAATGCAGGAGAACGGGGCGGAGCCCCGGGGGATCTCATCATCCTCATCGAAGAAGAACAGCATTCGGAACTACACCGCGATGGGCTGAACGTCGCTTTTGAACTGCATATATCTTTCGCAGATGCCGTCTTCGGGCTGCAGGCGGAGGTTCCCACCATTGACGGAAAGGCAAAGATCAAGATCCCGGCCGGCACGCAAAGCGGAAAAATATTCCGGCTAAAGGGCAAAGGATTCCCCGGAGTGAATTCTTATGAAAAAGGCGATCAGTTGATCCATGTAAATGTCTGGACACCGCAACATCTTACTGCGGAGGAAAAGGCCACCGTGGAGAAATTGAACGGATCCCCAAATTTCCAACCCAAGCCGGATAAGAACGAACGCAGCTTTTTTGATAAAGTGCGGGAGATGTTTAGCTGATCCTGCCTGCGGGTGTTTTTTTGCGGGGTTTATTCCGTGTCCTTTTTCCGATGCTTTTCCCTGCCATAGATCTTTCTGGCTTTCGTGATCAGGGCCACTAATTCTTTTTGCATTTCATCCTCCGGGTCACGGGACTTTTCCGCTATCTCGATGGCTTCCTTCCAGCCGGCCTGGCCTGTAAACCTGGATTTTTTCAACAATTCCCCAAACAAGGCGATGGACGAGGCAAAACGATAACAGGGCTTCAGTTCAGCGAAGGGTATCAGCCGGGAATCACACTCATAGGAAGTCGTCCTTTCGAGGGAGTCATTGGGAAGTTTGTAATTCAGTACGATCTTTGCCAGTCTTTGCTGACGCGCCGTCTCTGCGACGCTATCCGGATCTGCCGGGGTGATTTGAAATAATGCCAGCAGGGAATGGCCGGAACCTACCTCTCCTCCCTGCACTTCATTCAGGGAATCGGACAGCGCTTTTACTTTATTGTCAAAGCCAATGAGGCGGTAGCCTTTTACAAGACCCGGGTTGAAGGATATATTCAGGAAGGCATCATCCGCTACGGCATAGACCGTCTGCGTAAACTCCTGCACCAACACTTTTTCCGCTTCGCGTTCATTATCCAGGTAGGCAAAATTCCCATTGCCTTTTTTTGCCAGCACTTCGAGCTTGGAATCCTTATAATTGCCCATACCCACTCCGAGACAGGTCAGGTATACTCCTCCCTGTTTTTGCTGGGAGATCAGTTTCTCCAACTGTTCCTCCGAAGTCTCTCCCACATTAAAATCACCGTCCGTAGCAAGGATCACCCGATTGTTCCCCCCCTTTATGAACTGGCTTCTCGCGACCCGGTAAGCCGCCGTGATCCCCGCCTCTCCGGGAGTAGCTCCGCCGGGATACAGGTCTTCGATGGATTTCTGGATCTTCAATTTTTCTATCCCGGAGGTAGGTGGCAGCCACACTCCCACGGAACTGCCATATACGACGATCGATACGGTGTCTATCTCCCGCAGGTTGTTCACCAGCAACCGAAAGGCCGATTTAAGCAGGGGCAATTTATTCGGCATATCCATGGACCCGGATATATCCACCAGGAAAACGAGATTGGCCGGAGGGATCCTGGCGGGGTCTATTTTTCGTGCGCATACCTGCAGGTATAATAGCTGATCGCCTTGCTTCCAGGGGCAATTCGACAGATAGGAATGTATGGAAAAACAACTATCGGGTGGAGGAGGCGTATAAGCGAAATTAAAATAGTTGAGCAGTTCTTCGATGCGTACGGCATCCGGCGGGATCGTACTCTCCATGTTCAGGAAACGGCGGACATTACTATAGGAAGCTTTATCGATCGTCAGGGCAAAGCCCGTCTCGGGAAACCTGCGAGCGGGGATGAACTCATTTTCCAGCAGCGAACTATAGGTCTCTCCGCTTACGGTCCACCCTTTCCAATCAGAAAGTTTCAGGTTCTTCGTGAGAGACAATAATCTTTTCCTGGGCTCTTCAGGAGGACGGAACTGTAACTTCAACACGATACTCTGGAATTGAGTGGCGTCGACCTGCAGGGAAAGGGACTGGTATCCTTCAGCGGATAAAGTAAGAGAATCTTTCGTCGAGAGTATAGGTATCCCAAAACCGCCCGAACCGCCCGAATAGTAAAGATAACCGCTGGAATGAAGCAGTATTTTTACATTTTGCAAGAGCCGGTTGTTCTCATCTTTTACTTCCCCGCGCAAATAATACTGTGCGGAAGAGAAATAGAAAGAGCAGCAAGTAATAATTAGATTTACTACATTCTTCAATGGGATATTTTTTCTAATTCGATCAGCGTCTTACTCGATCAGCTTATAAATGGAAGGGATATTTCTTCCCAATCCATCATAGTCCAGGCCGTAGCCCAGCAAAAATTTATCCGGGACGGAAAAGCCCAGGTAATCCACCGATATGGGATAGACCGTTGCCGACGGTTTATGCAAGAGCGCAGCGATCTTCAGCGAGGCGGGCTGCTGATGCTCCAGTTGCGGCAGGAACTCACTTAATGTTTTCCCGGTATCCACTATATCTTCCAACACCACTACATGTCTCCCGATAAGATCTATATCCAGACCGATGGCCGTTATGACATGCCCGCTCGACTTCGTCCCTTTATAAGATGCCAGCTTGATAAAACAGATCTCTGACTCGATGGAAAGTTCCTTGAACAGGTCGGCCGCGAACATAAAGGAGCCGTTGAGGATGGCTATGAACAAGGGTTTCTTCCCGGCATAATCCCTGTTGATCGCATTTGCCACTCCCCTGATCTTTTCCGCGATCAATTCCTGGCTTAGATAAGGCTCAAATTCTTTATCGTGTACCCGTATGATTGACATGGTGCCTGGTGGTTTTTAATTAAGGTCTTGCCGACGCTGCCAGCCTGGGCCTTGAAGGCGCCGAAGATTGCAGCCATATCTTTTCCCCGACAGCCGGTTGCGCCCCATTGGTCAGTTGATTCATCTCCAGCAGGTCCTGGTAACGGATACCTTCGGATTGAGAAATGATATACAGGGATTCTCCTTCCTTCACTATATGTACTTCCGTCGCCCCGACTTTTCGCTTGCGTTGCAGAAATAATAACTGGTCTTTCTCCAGCACATCCTCTTCCTTCAGATCATTAAAATCCAGTAATCTTGCAAGGGGAAGGTCGTATTGATCGGCTATGGATAAAAGAGAGGAGCCTGCTTTTGCGAAAAAAACCCTGGCATTATTAATGACAAAGATCCCTTCCGGCCATTGTTGCACGGCCAGTTCCGTATGAACGGCCCCACTGTCCGCCGTTGCCGCCACCGGGTTGAGCGTCCCACTGGTCTGGCCGGGGTTCAGCAACGCCACTTCTTCGGTGCGTTTTAGTTTCCCCATGGCTATCAGGCTGTATTGCTGCAGGCCGTAGTCTTTGATGAGCTTGATCAGGATCTGTGAATAGCGGATATTGGTGGCGTACCCGGCCTTTCTCAACCCATAGGCCCAGCCTTCATAATCTTCCGGGTTCAGCTTGAAAAGAGAAGCGTATCGCTGGCCATTCCGCAAAAAATCGGAGTGGTCCTTATATGAATCCTGTGGGGTCGGGTAGCTGCGAAAACATTCTCCCCGGCTATCGTCATCGTGATAGACGACGGCGCCCGTCCATTCTTCCTTGCATTTGATACCGAAATGATTATTGGATCTTCTCACCAGCTCACTGGTGCCCGCCTCCGTCTCATGTATGCCCTGAGCGAGGATAATACTGGCCGGCACCCCGGAACGCTGCATTTCACTTATCGCTATCTCCTTATAAGTATTGATATACGTGATGACATCCGGATTATTCTGCGCCAGCAGGCCCTTACCCGCCAACATGATCGCCCATATGAAACCAGTTCTTATGCCCATGGGAACCCCATTTATTTTTTCCGAATTAACAATAATCCATCGCGTACCGTAAGCATGACCACTTCCACCGAATCGTCCTTTCTCACCTCTTCGTTGAAAGCATGGATCGCCTGCGCGTTCTTTCCCGTTATTTCGGCTTCCAGCACCTGGCCATGGAAGAGCACATTATCCGCTATGATCAGGCCGCCTTTCCGAACGCGCGGCAATACTAATTTATAATATTCCACATAATTCACCTTGTCGGCATCTATAAATACCAGATCCCAGGCCTCTTCCAAGGCCGGAATGATCTCTAACGCATTTCCACGGTGTAAAATTATCCTATCCTGCCAATTTGCCCGTCGGAAGTTCTCCGTGGCCACTGCTGCATCTTCCTCCCTTAATTCGATCGTATGGAGCATCCCACCCATATCCAGGCCGGCGGCCAGGCATAGACCGCTATATCCGGTGAAACTGCCTATTTCCAGGACCCTTTTCGGCCGGAGCAGCCGACTGACCATTTCAAGGAATTTTCCCTGGACATGACCGCTCAACATATGGGACTGAGGATGATGGGTGTAGGTGTAATCGGCGATCTCGCTCAATAATGGGCTTTCGGAGGAGGTAAATCGTTCTGCATACGCTTGCGCCGGGGGACTTACGATATCCATACGGAGAATTTTGCCAAAGATAGCCAATTGTCCCTTACCCTTAGAAATTCGGCTCCAGCGGCTTCCTGGAATAGAAATTCAATAAATGTTCCACCACCTCTTCCGCCGTATCGGCAATCTTCAGGAGGTCCAGATCTTTAGCGGAGATCGTACCATGCTGATGGAGCATCGTTTCTTTCATCCAATCCAACAAACCTTTCCAATAGGCCGATCCGACGAGGATCAGGGGCACCGGTGACATTTTTCCCGTCTGGATCAGGGTGGCGACCTCGAAGAATTCGTCCATCGTACCAAACCCTCCGGGCATCATCACAAAGCCCTGCGAATATTTCGTGAACATAACCTTGCGGACAAAGAAATAGTCAAAATTAAGGTTGGCGTCCCGGTCGATATAGGGATTGGAATGTTGTTCAAAAGGCAATTCGATATTCAATCCCACGGATTTACCTCCTCCGAGCTGGGCTCCTTTATTCGCGGCTTCCATGATCCCCGGGCCACCTCCTGAGATGACGCCAAATCCCTCTTCGGCCAATCTTTTGGCGATCTCTACGGACAATTCATAATGTTCGTGCTGTGGCTGTGTCCGGGCCGATCCGAAAATAGAGATACAGGGACCCAGTTTCGCCAATGCTTCAAATCCTTCCACAAATTCGGCCATTATTTTAAAGATCTGCCAACTGGAGTGCGCTTTTGATTCTGCCCATCTGCGCTGCTTGGACATTTTGATCGTATCATTCATACAGTTCCTTGTTTAGGGAGCGACGCATCCTGCGTCCCTCATCTTTAGTCAACAATGCCATCCGCTGATCGTGGATGGCATTTACCTAAGTATAACGCAGCCGGGAGCAAATTAGTTTGCGGAAGCCTGTTTTTTTGAGAGCATTAACAGGCCGAGGAAGGTAAGGATCCCATTGATCACCAATAATTCGATCCCTATCTGGAACCCGCCGAACCAGTCTTTCGCGTGCAAGCTGATAAAATAACAGCAAGCGGGCGCCAGCAGGCAGACGGCTGTGATCATCCAGGTATTGGGGAGCATCCTCCTGCTAAAGATCCCGAATGCAAAGAGGCCCAGTAAAGGACCGTAAGTATAACCCGCCAGGTCGAGGATGATGCCGATGATCGATTTATTATTGATCCACTTAAAAATAAGGATGCAGAGCATGAACAGGAGGGCAAAACAGACATGCACCGTCCTGCGGATCTTCTTTTTCTGTTGTTCGTCCAGGCCCGTCTTATCCCTGAGACCCAGGATATCGATGCAAAAGGAAGAAGTGAGCGCCGTCAGGGCGCCATCCGCACTGGGGAAGAGGGCGGAGATCAGGCCGATGATGAAGAGGAGGGACACAGCCCTGGGCAAAAAATGCAGCGCCATCGTAGGGAAGAGATCGTCCCCAATGACATTCTGCCCGTTCAGCATCAGTTGATGCCCCTGGTAGGTCCCCCCGTTCTGCAATACAAACAGGTACAGGAGGCCACCCAGTAAAAGGAATAGGAAACTGACCAGCACCATCACCAGGCTAAAACTGATCATATTTTTTTGAGAATCCCTCAGGTTCTTCACGCTGATATTTTTTTGCATCATCTCCTGGTCGAGGCCGGTCATGGCAATGGTAATGAACATGCCCCCGAGGATCTGTTTGCCAAAGAACCCCTTGCTGTTGAGATCGGTATTGAAGATCCTCGTAAAGCCTTTTGACTCCATGGCCTGCAGGGTACCGCTAAAGGAAAGACCCGCGTGCTGCAGGATATAGACAATACAGACAATAAGTCCCAGCAGCATAAAGGTCGTTTGCAGGGTATCGGTATAGACGATCGTCTTCACGCCCCCTTCAAAGGTATAGAGCAGGATCATTAACAGGATGACGAAGGTGGTGAGCGCGAAGGGCACCCCCAATTCTTTCAGGATAAAAATATGCAATACATTGATCACGAGGTATAGCCGGGCGGTAGCACCCACGGTACGCGAGATAATAAAAAAGAGAGAGCCCGTACGATAGGCGATATTGCCAAAGCGGGTCTGCAGGTAATGATAAATGGACGTCAGCTGCAGACGGTAATAAAGGGGCAGTAAAATGAAGGCGATCACAAAATAGCCGATCCAATAGCCGATCACCACCTGGAAATACCCAAGGGCCTTGAAGGAATCCCCGGCAAAATCCCCCACGGTCCCCGGCACCGAAACAAAAGTGACGCCGGACAAAGACGTGCCGATCATGCCAAAGGCCACCAGCATCCAGTTGGAGTTACGATTGCCTATAAAAAAAGAATCGTTATTGGAATGACGGGAAGTGCGCCAGGCCACTCCCAACAACAATAAAAAATAGCCGGCTACAAAGGAAAAAAGCAGGAACGGGGACATGCTAATGAGTATAATTACGGAGTAATATTAGCAAATACAGCCCTATATTTGAATTTTAATTTTGGATCAACCCTTCTTATGAATCTTCAATCTGTCGCCGTCTTTTGTGGATCGAAATCAGGAGACAATCCCCTGTTTGCAAAACATGCTGCCGAGCTGGGCAAGCTGATCGCCTTATTGCGGCTGAAACTTATTTATGGAGGCGGAAGCACCGGACTGATGGGTCTTGTTGCGGATGCCGTACTCGCAGGAGAAGGCACCGTACTGGGTGTGATCCCCGAAGTATTGGTGGAATGGGAACACCAGCATAAGGGTCTCACCGAACTGGCCATCGTCCCCGATATGCATACCCGTAAAAAGATGATGTACGACCGTTGCGATGCCGCCATCGTTCTTCCCGGCGGATTCGGCACCCTGGATGAATTCTTTGAAATGCTGACCTGGAACCAATTGAAGATCCACGATAAAAAGATCTATATCCTCAATTCCGGGGGATTCTACAATCACCTGCTGAATCATATGCGCAACCTGGAAAAAGAAGGTTTTTTATACGATGCGCTGGAAGAAAGGATGACCTTCTGCGAAACGCCCATCGAGGTGTTCAACAGGATCTCCTGATCCCTCCCTGTCTATCTCCGTCCATGCAGGTAAAAATCAAAGCCCGCCCTTACAATGGGCAGCGCGGCGCCATTCCCATCGCGGTAAGGAGAGTACTGATCCGACAGGGCATCGAACATCAGGGAGATGTAGAAACTACTCTGACCGACCACCCGTTGTCCATAACCGATACCCAGCAGGAGACTGGGAGCGTGCGTATGCAACGAGGCCGTTTCCCCCGTAGGGATATACTTGGCATTATAATCGATGAAATTATACTCGGGCTGCACCGTGAAGAACAGGAAGGGCAGCGGGTAAGCCCTGCCGAAGACCCCCGCGCCATAATTAAAGTTGCGGTACCTCGTATTGTTGTTGTAATAGCCATAGGGATCGGCCCGTATAGAGCTGTAGTTGAGATTGACCAACACGCCGGCATCCAGCCAGCTATTCAGGGAATAACCGATCTCCGGAGAAGCGCCGACATTGAAATTATAACTGCCGAAGCCCAGGCTCAGACCGCCGCCGAGAAATAAGTTCTGTTTGAGGAACCCGGTGCCTTCCCCCTCATCCGTGTAAGTATTCGGACGGTTGGGATTCCGCTGTTGGGCAAAACCCGTTAAGGCACTTATAAAAAAACAAAGGACTATACCGACCTTCTTGATCATGATCTTGGTTTTAGATTTTACAAACTTACAGCTCAGGCCTGATCAAAGATCTTCCCGGCATTTAAAATATTGTTAGGATCGAACGCCTTTTTGATCTGGCGCATGAGGTTCAACTGGGTCTCGCTGAAAACGATGTCCAGGAAGCCTTTCTGTACCAGCCCGATGCCATGCTCTCCGCTAATGGTGCCTCCCAGCTCCTTTACCAGGACAAACAAGGCCCGGAGACCTTCCACCATCTGCGGATCTTCCTGGCTACTGCTGACCCCTTCCTTCCGGATACGGATATGCAGGTTGCCATCGCCCGCGTGCCCATAACAAACGGCCTGAAAATCATATTTCTTTCCCAGCTCCTTCACCCCCAGGATCAGGGCCGGCAGGGAGGCCCGGGGCACCACCGTGTCTTCCTCGATCGAATAGCCGACGGATTTGACGGCTTCCGCTATTCTCCTTCTCAGCTTCCATAATTCGGCTTTTTGCTGTGCATCATCGGCAAAGAGGACTTCCCCGGCCCCATGATCCCCGAGGAGAGCGGCGATCGCTTCCATCTCGCTCATCAAGGTCTCCAGGTGATTGCCATCGACCTCCACGATGAGGTGGGCGGCTATATCATCCGTTATCGGCAATACGCTATCGACGAAACGACTGGTGATCTTCAAGGCGTCGATCTCCATCAGTTCCAGGGCACTGGGTGTAAAGCCGGCCCGGAAGATCGCTCCTACGGCCTCCCCTGCCGCTTGCAGCGAAGGGAAAGGCGCCAACATCAGCAGGTCGTATTTGGGAAGGGGGATCAGCTTGAGGACGATCTTTGTAACGATCCCCAGGGTACCCTCACTGCCTACGATCAACTGGGTGAGATTATAGCCGGTGGAATTTTTTAATACATTGGCGCCCGTCCACAGGATCTCGCCCGTCGGCAACACCAGTTGGAGGTTGAGGACATAGTCCCTGACTACCCCGTACTTCACGGCTTTCGGACCTCCGCTGTTCTCGGAAATATTGCCGCCGATAAAGCAGGATCCCCTGCTGGCGGGGTCGGGAGGATAAAAGAGGCCCTTTTCTTTTACGGCATTCTGCAGCACTTCCGTGATCACGCCCGGCTCCGTGATGACCTGCAGGTTGGCCTCATCGATGGTCAGGATGGAATTCATCCTTTCCGTAGAGATCAATACGCCTCCTAAATGCGGCAAAGCTCCTCCGCTGAGGCCGGTGCCTGCTCCGCGTGGGGTCACCGGTATCAGATGCTTGTTACAGATACGAAGGATGGCGCTGATCTCTTCTGCCGTACGCGGCTTGACGACGAGTTCCGGCAAATAATGCAACTCCTCGGTCTCGTCATGGGAATAGGCGAAGAGCGATGTCTCATCCAGCAGGATATAAGGCTCTCCGACGATCTTCCTGAACTGTTCCACCAGTTCTGAATCCAGGTTAGTTTTCACGGCCACTGTACCCATGCATTAAAGTTTGCGTAAAAATCCGATAAAATCGGGGAATTGAAGAATTTTGTGTCAGGGCTTGAAGCTCGGGCAAAGAGATTGCCTGCGATCTCCATTATATTGACTGTAAAAACCCTGGCTGATCAACCCGAACTCATAGGCCCCAAAGCCACCGTCATAATGTTTCAGCGTGGAGATGGTCACATCATAGGTGAACATGAGTTTAATATTCTTATAGACGAATCCTATCATCGGGATCACGGCGTCTCCTACACGGTAATACAGACCTCCCATCACCTGCTGATCCCCGTTGTCCAGCAGATTATATTGGGCATTCATCCCGGCCACCGTTTCCGAAGCGCCGGCCATATTGGTATAATAGGCCATCGGGTTGATAATGACGCGCTCGTCGACCTTAAAGCTCCCGTTGAGAAATCCGATATAACGGGGAGCAATACGGCTGTCATAGCCGGCAGGATCCGTACTGAAGAAGGATTCCCTGGCCCTGTTGATATGCTGAACAGAAAACCCCGCATTCATATACATCTTATCGGTGGGGAAATAGGCATAGTTCAATCCCACCTGCATGTCAAAGTAGTTTACACTGGGCTGATCGATCACCACGCTGGTAGGCAATTGCCCGTCAAAGAATTTTCCATCGAACTGATCGGGAAATTTCAGATTGGCGGTGTTGATCCGCTTGTTGATCAGGCCCACATTGAAGCCGGCCGATATCAGGCTGGAATATCCTACCATCTGGTGGTAGGCGACCGAGCCATATACCTGTGTGGACAAGAGCGTGCCTCCGCCTGCATCATCCCGCAGGATCACTCCTCCCAGGCCCATCCAGCCATTCTCGATCCGGTTGCGGAAGACCTGTGCGTCTCCCCATACGCTCATGGTCTTGTATGGAGCGGCCATAACGGCGGACCATTGATCGCGGTAATTGGCGCCGATCCGGTAGTCAGCATCGGGTATAAAGCCTGTATTTGCGGGATTCGTCGTCAGGGGCGAGTTGAACCATTGCGAAAAATGAAGATCCTGCGCGTGGGCACGGAAGATGGTGCAAGCGGTACAAAGTCCCAGTAATACTATGTTTTTCACTCTCCTCATTTTTTAAAAGCAAGACGCTTCATTAAAGTTAAGCCAAACCCCTGTTCTAATTAACGTTGTCCGCAGCTTTTTGGTTGTCTTCCGGGCCCGGGAATCACAAATTAACGGATCAGGGTGATATCCCCTTTTTTGTGTGTCCGGGTACCATTGGAAAATTCCGCTTCCAGCGTATAGGCATATACATCCGTGGGCTGCAAGACCCCATTGTAAACACCATCCCACCCCTGATTGGGGTCATTTGTCTGGAACACTATCTGTCCCCAACGATTATATATACGAAAAATCAAATGAGTGATACCAAAACCATAGACTTTTATGATCCCATTCTCCCCGAACCGTCCCGGCGTGAAAGCATTCGGTACGTCCAGGAGCGGGTGGATCAGGGTAGCCACGGCATGACAGGAGGTGTCCGTACATCCAAATTCGTTGAATACGACGAGGCAAGCCCGAAAGGTATCCGTCCGGATGTACAGGTGTTTCACCGAATCCATATTCGTCTTCACCAGCGAAGATCCGTCCCCGAACAGCCATTCGTATTTTACGCCACCTATGGAGTTATTAAAGAACACCATCGGGGTATTCGCTACGGGAGGTACGGGGACGAAATCAAATGCTGAGGTCGGTTTGGAGCTCACCGTGATCGTCTGCTCGGTATCGTCCACTTTATTGCAGGTATTGGTGTCCACCGCGTGCATTTTGATCGTATACGTACCGATGTTCGGATATTCATGCGTGGGTTCCGACTCCGTGGAGACCGGGCTGCCGTCCCCGAAATCCCAGGTGAATTGCTGTCCGCCCAGGGAGGTATTACTGAACACCGCCGAATAGGGCGCACAGCCGGAAGCCGGCGTGACGAACTGGGCCTTCAGATTGGGCGAGATCCTCAGCGTCTTACGGGCGGTATCGGGATAATTGCAATAACTGGTGTCGTTCAGGATCAGTTTTACGATATAAGTCCCCGCCGACCGGAAGGTATAGTCGATATCACCCAGGCCTGCCGGGATCTGCGCCGACCCGTCTCCAAAATCCCAGATAAAGGGGGTACTGCCGAAGGGTTTGCCCGAAGGGGCTTTCGACAAATTCGTGAAGACATATTCCAGTAAGGTACAGACCGTCCCGGGAGCCTTGATATAACTAAAATCCAGGGGCGCTTTATCGCTCCTGGCGATAATATGTCGATAGGCCGTATCGGTCCCATTGCAGGTGTTCGGGTCGATGGCAATGATCCTCACTGTGTAAAAACCCACATTCGGATAGGTATGATTCATTACATAACTCGTGGTCGTATCGTCCGGGCTGCCATCTCCATAGCTCCAATAATAGGATTTAGCATTGCGCACCGTATCCTCAAGAACGGCTTCCAGCGGGATACAGCCGGAGGTGTCATTGGCATGACCGTTGACGGAAGCTTTGAGCCCGGCCGCCACCCCTGCGAAATCAAACCGGATCTTGAGAGCGGCCAGGTTACAGCCATGACCGCCTGTTCCGTTGGAAGGCGACCAGGTACCGAAGGTCGTAGGAAAGGGCTTGAGCGTGTTCCCATTGCAATTGGCGCAGATAGCCTGGTAGATGATGCCGTTCTGATCATAGCGGCTTGTCCCGCCATCCACGTGTTCGCTGATACTATTCGCATTATCATCCTGGCCAAAGAAAGTGCCGTATAAAATATCCGAAGCATTCTTTTTGAGGACGATAAAATAAAAATCCTTGTTATCGGTGACTCTCTTGGAGGCGTCCGGAGTAACGGGCATGCCTAAGGTACCCGCTAGCCCGTATGGGTCCTGTTTGGGAAAGATCCATCCCCCCCACCCTGATACATATACATTCTCGCAACGATCCACGAGGAAGGCAACGGGTGAAATATTTGGTTTGTTGCTGGCCGATCCGAATACCGTAGAATAGATGTAACCGGAAAGATTGGGCTGCAGTTTGGAAACAAATTGCTTGGAGCCCGCATTTGAATATACACCCGGGGTCACGGTCCAATCCCCGTTCGTGGTGCCCATGACATAAGGGAATCCTTTTTTGTCCACTTGTATGCCATAGATGGCATCTGCCTGGGAGGTACCGAGGTAGGTCGTCTTTCCCTGGATCTGTCCGTCCGGAGAGATGACCGTCACAAATCCATCGCAGGTGCCTCCCTGGAAAGCACCCTGAATTACGCCTCCCTTGTCACCCGGAAAATCGCTGCTGGTAGTTGCCCCGGCTACATAAAGATTGCCGCTGACCGGGTCGGGCTTCAGAACGAAAGCCCCGTCATCTCCCGTGCCGCCCAGGTAACTGCTCCATAGCAGGTTCTTACATGCCGGATCTATCTTCAGGACGACGCCATCCTGCGCGCCGCCAATTTTTGGTTGGAATACAGATCCTACAATGGGGAAATCAGCAGAAGAGGTCGAAGCCGCCACGTAAATATTATTGGCCCCATCCAATACAACCTCGCTACGGGAATCATCCCCGTAATTCCTGATCAGGGATACGGCTCTCTCGCTATTGCTTACATGCTGATCCTCGATGTTCACACAGTCATTGCCCTTCCCCCCGATCACCAGACATCCCAGCAGCGCATTGCCCGCGGGGTTCAATTTCGCTACGAACAGGTCGGCTCCGCCCTGGAAGCCGATCCTTTTCTGAAAGGGAAAATCTCCGGAATAGGTCCTCCCCAGCACCACCAGGTTGCCCTGTTCGTCGGAGAACATGCTATGCGGGCTTTCCCTATCCCCGCCGCCTAAATAAGTGGCATAGAGCCTGTCTCCGCCGTCGCTGGTGAATTTTATGATACCCACATCGAACTCTCCGCCCCTGTAAGCCGATCCGCCCGTCACAGGGAACCCATTCCCGAAAACAATACCACCGGCAAAAAAAGTTCCCCCCGGGCCCGGCGTAGCGGTAAAGCCCCAATTGCTGGCCTTGCTACCCGTGAAAGTGCAAAAAACAACATTCGGATCGATGATCAGGGTCGCATCCGGCGCATATTTGTCTACGTTAAAATGCATGGTGTTCCCATCCTTTACCACGTATTTGCAGGCCACGGGCTTTTTACCTTCGGCATTGAACTGGTAGGAATAAGGAGCCAGTTCCCTGACCTGTCCCACGGAAGTGCTGATCAGTAATTCTTTATTCTTCGTGCTTAATTTATCCATCCCCTCGTACTTCATGACGACCTGCGCGGGGTCTCCGCCGGGATGGACGATGATATCATATTTCAATGTCCCTTTATCGGAATAATAACGGATATCCACATGCGGATAGATCTCCTTATAGGTGACGCCCTGGTAGATCTTACAATTGCCAGCCCATTTGGAAGGATCGCTGCCGATAAAATAGTTATTATAACTGGGTAAAGGCTTGTCCGGGATGATCTGCGCCTGTTCGTTGGAGCCCTGGAAAAAAACACGGTACACATGGGAACGAAGTCCGCCCGGAACTGCAGGAACGCCCGGCGCTCCTCCGCCACTTCCGGCACCGTCGCCGTCATTTCCCGGAGCATGGCTGATGGGCGAGTTCGATTGTACCGCCGTCTTAGATACGGGACCGGAAGCTCCGCCCGAACCTGCCGGCAACCCACCGCCATGGGAGGTGCCTTTCAGATCATCCTGATTATACAAAAGGACGGTAAAGCCCTGTTTTTGCAGGAAAAAAGCCCCTGTACCGATCTCCCCTCTGAAATTCACCTGCTTGTCCCACTGTCCTTTGTTCTCTACGAATTCAATATTGGAAGCCCCGTCCTGCGCAAGGGCGGATAGGGTTGCGGTAAGCAGAAATAAACACACTATAAAGGACTTCCTTTTCAAATTTTCCTTTTTACAATATACATAAAAAACGGCAGGTCCCCGCTATCGGACCAGGGTAATACTTCCTTTACGCGAAGCCCGTGTTCCATCGAAGAATTCCGCCTCCAGGGTATACCCATAAACATCCATCGGCTGTACCGTTCCCTTATAAACGCCATCCCAGCCGATATTCCGGTCGTTGCTTTCGAACACCATCTGGCCCCAGCGGTTGTAGATCCGGAAAGTCATATGCACAATGCCGAAGCCATAGACCTTTATTATGCCATTCTGGCCAAACCTGCCCGGTGTAAAGGCATTCGGGACATCCAGCAGGGGATTGATCAGGGTGGCTACGGGATGACAAACGGTGTCCGTACAACCAAATTGATTATAAGCCACCAGGCAGGCATTGAAATTGCCCGTTATATTATACTGGTGCATAACGGTATCCGATGAAGTGCTCGTCTCCGAATCCCCATCGCCGAATAACCATTTATATTTCAGGGCGCCCGTCGAACTATTATGAAAGACGGTGGGGGTATTCGCCACCGGCGGATCCGGGGTCGTTGTGAAGGCGGCAGCAGGCTTATTATGGATCGTAACAGTAAAAGTGGTAGAGTCGGCAATATTACAGGTCGCCGAATCCACGACCACCAGCTTGATGGTGAATACTCCCGGTAAGGGATATATATGGGCCGGTGTCCGGTCCGTCGACGTACTGCCATCCCCGAAATCCCAATAGAATTGCTGCCCGGCGATGGATGTATTGTTGATCGCGATGTTGTAGGGCGCACAACCGGCGGGCGGCGTTACAAACTGTGCTTTGACGTTCGCGGCGATCGACACGAGTTTAGGCAGCGTGTCGGGATAATTGCAGTAGTTCGTATCTACCAGCATGAGTTTGACAACATAGCTTCCCGCAGAAGCGAAATAATGGAGGACGAAGGAGGAATCCGTAGGGCCTACGACTTTTCCGTCCCCGAAATCCCAGACAAAAGAACTATCCCCAAAGGGCTTCCCCGCCGGGGCCTGGGATGTATTGTAAAAATTAAACGATAAGGAATTACAATCTCCGACCTTGGTATAGCGGAAATCCAGAGGAGCCCGGTCATTGCGCGCGGTGATATTCAGATAGGCCGTATCCGTGATATTACAGGTGCTGGAATCGATCGCGATCAGCCGCACCTGGAAAGTACCTACCGTAGTATAAGTATGGTTCATGATATAACTGGTGGTCGTATCGTCCTTACTGCCATCCCCATATCTCCAGTAATATTTTTTGGCGTTGCGCGACGTATCCTGCAAGGTCACATCCAGCGGAATACAACCGACACTATCTCCGCGCCCGGCCAGGCTCGATTTCAAGGCCGCCGATACCCCTGCGAAGTCAAACCGGATCTTGAGGGCGGCCAGGTTACAGCCATGGTCACCCGCTCCATTGATCGTCTTGTAAGCACCGAAGCTGGTTGGAAATTTAATATAATCCGCCTGACTGGGATCGCCCCGGGAACAATTGGCGCAGATGGCCTGGTAGATCACTCCGTTCTTGTCAAACCGGCTCGTACCACCGTCTACGTGCTCACTGATGCTATTGGCATCATCCGTCTGCCCGAAAAAGCTGGCATAGAGTACGGACGCTGCATCTCTCTTCAATACGATGAAATAAAAATCCCGGTTATCCGTAGATTTTTTGTCCGCATCTGCGGAAAAGTACATGCCATTGGTGCCCTGCAGATCGTAGGGGTCCCCCTTGGCCTCATACCAACCGCCCCAGCCGGAAACGTACACATTCTGGCAACGGTCTACCAGGAAAGCCACCGGAGAAATATTGGGCTGACCGGCATTCGGCGATCCAAAAACGGTGGAATAGACGATATCGGAAAGATCGGGCTGAAGTTTGGCGACAAATTGTTTGGACCCTGCATAGAAAGGAGTCGCATTTTTTACCGTCCAGTTTCCTGTCGATGTTCCCATTACATAAGGAAACCCGAGCCTGTCGAATTTCAGGCCATAGATCATATCGATATTGCTGCCCGATGGAGGCGCGCTGAGATAGGTGGTGGCCTTTAAAGAAGATCCATCATTGGCTATGACCGAAACAAATCCATCGATCGAATCGCGGAAGGCCCCCTGGATCACCGCTCCGCCTGTACCCTGCAGATCATGGCTGGTGGTGGCGCCTCCGACATAGATCTCATTCGTGACAGGGCTGAGGTCCAGTACAAGGGCGGCATCATCCTTGCTTCCCCCCAGGTAAGAACTGAATATTACATTATTACAATTGGGATTGATCTTTAGCAGGACCCCATCCTGTTTGCCTCCGCCAAAAACAGATTGAAATACGGAGCCTACGATCGGAAAGTCAGGAATATTATTAATGGCATTCGGTTGCGTGCAGGCGGCCACATAAATATTGTTTGCTCCATCCAGGATCACTTCACTACGGGACCAATCGCCATAATTACGGACCAAAGAGTGGGCTTCTTCCTTCATACCGGCCACGACATTCAATTCGCCCTGGTCCTCAAAATTGACCCCGTCATCGCCCGTACCTCCGACCCGCAGAGATCCGATCAGCCCCGTGCCCGAAGCATTGAATTTGGTGACGAAGATATCCGCTCCGCCCCCTTGACCCACCGAGTCGAGAAAGGGAAAATCCCGGGAATAGGTCCTTCCCTGGACGATCAGGTTGCCGGCATTATCCACGACAAGGCTATGCGGGTATTCATTCAGGCTTCCTCCAAGATAGGTAGCGTAAGCACGGGAAGATCCATTCGACGAAAATTTCATCAGCCCGATATCCCAGGCATTGACCCTTGAATTACCGGAATTCGTAGACGTTCTAAAAGCTCCTATCGAGACGGGCCAACCGGGGCCGGCCACGATCCCCCCGGCATACAGACTTCCATCCGGTCCGTAAGTCGCGGTAAAACCCCAGTTATCCGTTGTGCTGCCGGTGAAGGAACAAAAGACGGTAGAGGGGTCGATGACCAACGTCTCGTCCCGTGAATAATTCTTTAATTTGAAGCCAATGGTATTGGGGCCAACCTGCACATACCTGCATTCCACCTGGCGTCTCCCCGTTGCATCAAGCTGGTAGGAATAGGGAGAAAGGGATTTCACCTCACTAACGGTGGTCTTGATGGTGATCAGGTTCTTTTTGACGCTAAGGCCATCCTGGCCCTCATATTTCATAACGATGTGATCAGGATCGGCGCCCGGATGGACGATCAGGTCATATTTTAACCGTCCCGCATTGGTGTAATAACGAAGGTCTATTCCCGGATAGATATTCCGATACGTGACCCCCTGGTATATTTTGCAGTTCCCCGCCCATTTGGACGGATCCTTACCGATAAAATAGTTGTTGTAATTGGGCATTGGCTTATCCGGCACCAACTCCACTTCCTCGCTGGCGTCCACGAAGCTCATCCTGTACGCGTGGGAACGCATGGTAAAGCCCGTGTCTACCCCCCCTGAAGTTCCCCCTGTCTTTTTAGAAGAGCCTTTTATAAGAAGGGTGCCTCCCCTGCGGTGGCTATGATCAGAAAGCCTTCTCAGGTCGTTGGTATCGTTCAGCAGAACCGTAAATCCTTTTTTTTGGAGAAAGAAAGCACCCGTACCTATATCAGCGCGGAATTTTACTTCCGGGTCCCATTGTCCTTTATTCTCAACAAATTCAAGGTTGGAAAAGCCCGTGGTTTGTGCTGAGAGGTGATTAACGGCTAGGATCAATAAGCTGACAATAAGGCAAATTCTTACCAAGTTATTGTGTTTCAATGGTGATTTAATAGGACTCCCGATCTATGAGATCTTGCTCCATTGTGTTTTACCCTTTTGCGCCAGCAAAAAGGCTTTCAAAAGCTTATTCTCTTCAGCAGTTAGTTCGGGATCGCTATCCAGGATCTTTTCCGCCATTTCTCTCGCCAATTCCAGCCATTCCCGATCCTGCACAATATTTGCGAGCTTAAAATTCAGCATGCCGCTTTGGCGGGTTCCCTCGATATCTCCGGGTCCCCGGATCTCGAGGTCTTTTTCAGCAATTTTGAAGCCATCATTGGTCGCGCAGAGGGTATTCATGCGTTCCCGGGCTTCTTTATTTAGCTTGGGGCTTGTTAACAGGATACAAAAGCTCTTTTCAGACCCCCGCCCTACCCGTCCCCTCAATTGATGCAGCTGGGACAGACCGAATTTTTCAGCGCTTTCTATCACCATTACCGTCGCATTCGGCACATTCACACCCACTTCGATCACGGTGGTCGCTACGAGGATCTGAGTCTCTTTAACGACAAACCGTTGCATGTTCGTCTCCCTTTCTGCATTCTTTTGACGTCCATCCACCCGGCTGATCCAGTATTTAGGCTCCGGGAACCAGGCTTTGAGGTTAATATAGCCCTTTTCCAGGTTCTCGTAATCCATTTTTTCCGACTCCTCGATCAACGGGAAGATAATATAGACCTGCCGGCCTTTGGAGATCTCATAGCGGATAAAATCCATGACCTGCGGCCTTCTATCTTCGTAACGATGGACAGTGGCAATTGGTTGCCTTCCGGGAGGCAATTCATCCATTACGCTATAGTCCAGATCACCATAGGCCGTCATGGCCAGGGTTCGGGGTATGGGGGTAGCCGTCATCACCAGCACATGCGGGGGCACCAGCGCCTTTTTCCACAAACGAGCCCGCTGAGCCACTCCAAACCGATGCTGTTCATCCACGATCACCAGGCCCAGGTTGTTGAATTGTACCGGGTCTTCGAGAACGGCATGGGTGCCGATCAGGATATGCACCGCGCCATTGCGGGTCAATTCCAGGACCTCTTTCCGCTCTTTTGATTTGGAAGAACCGGTGAGCAGGCGAAGGGTCAGGGGTAATTCCCGGACCAATTCCGAAAGGCCCTGGTAATGCTGACGGGCCAGGATCTCCGTCGGGGCCATCAGGCAGGCCTGAAAACCATTATCGACAGCCAGCAGCATGGCCAGGAGCGCCACCATCGTCTTGCCGCTGCCCACGTCGCCCTGTAATAGCCGGTTCATCTGCCTGCCGGAGCCCGTATCGCGGCGGATCTCCTTCAAGACCCTTTTCTGGGCACCTGTGAGCTCAAAAGGCAGATAACGGCTGTAAAAGGTATTGAACAGCTCGCCTACCTGCCCGAACACCACTCCGCGTGAAGACCGGTGCCGGCGGGATTTGATCAACCCCATCCGGATCTGGGCCATGAAGAATTCCTCGAATTTCAGCCGGGAAAGGGCTTGCTGGTAGATTCCCGGATCGGTAGGGAAATGGATCTGCTGGTAGGCCGTGTACCGGGAAGGGAATTGGAACCGGGCCTCTACGTATGCAGGCAGGTTTTCGGGCAGATCCTTTTCTTTAACCAGTTGTAACAGGTTGGCCATCAAGGCGCCCAGGGGTCGTCCCCCCAGCCCCCTTGCCTTTAGTTTTTCGGTACTGGGATACACCGGCTCGAGAAAGTTCCTCCCGCCGGGGTTGTCTTTCGTGAACACTTCGATCTCCGGATGGGTGATCTGGGGGTTGCCCTGAAAAAATCCCGTCTTTCCGAATACCAGGTATTCACCGCCTACCTGTAATAATTTTTGTATGCCATTGATCCCCTGGAACCATACCAATTCGAGGATCCCGGACGGATCTTTCAATTCGGCCACCAGGCGGCGGGCACGATTATCGCCCAGGATCTCTACACTCGTTAATTTTCCGGCTACCTGGATGTATTCCGTGGCGGGGGTGATCTCCCCGATCCGCTGGACCTTAGTCCGATCCACATGCCGGAAGGGGAAAAACTCCAGTAGGTCCTGGAAAGTATAGATACCCAATTCCTTTTTCAAGAGATCCGCCCGGAGTGGCCCTACTCCTTTGAGGTATTCGATGGGGTTGGCGAGTATGGATGATAGGTTGTGGATGAATGAACTATTTCAACAAAATTAAACGAATGCATACTATAGATGCCGTTTTTTTGTTTGTATTTTGGCCACGGCATTTTTCAACCCGGAGAAGGTCTTTTTGACCGGGAATTCAACAGTTCAACCTGGTTTAAATGGATAGGATCGCTTTTTTTGATTTCGATGGTACGATCACGGATAAGGATACCCTGCTGGAATTCATACGATTTAGTAAGGGGAAAATGAGCTTTACCAAGGGCTTCCTGCTGAACAGTCCCTGGCTGGTGGCCTTTAAATTAAAGCTGATCTCCAATCAGCGGGCAAAAGAAGCCGTCCTGCGAACCTTCTTTGGGAAAATGCCTCTTGATGCCTTCGAAGAGGAATGTGTACGTTTTGCCCGGGAGTTCATACCGGCCCTGGTAAGACAAAAAGCAGGGCAGGAGATCGAAGCGCTGCAAAAGAAAGGGTTTAAGGTCGTGATCGTCTCCGCCTCCCCCGGCAACTGGATCCTCCCCTGGGCCCGGACCGTGGATGCCGACCTGATCGCCACCCGCCTGGAGACCTATAAAGACGCCAATGGACTGGAAAGACTGACGGGGAAGATCAGTGGAAAAAATTGTCATGGAAAGGAAAAGGTAACGAGGATCCGGGAACAATACCGGCTGGAGGACTACCACCCCATTCATGCCTATGGAGATTCAAAAGGAGATCTTCCCATGCTGGAATTAGGGCGGCCTTCTTTTATGAAGCCGTTTCGGTAGGGCTTCGTTGTAGTACAAAAACTATGATCCCGCACTATAAATAGTGCATGAAATATATTACATTTATCCATAGAGCATTCAACGATCCATGTATTGAAAAATCCTATATAAAGCTAAAACCACCCTTATCATTAAAATCCTGATTCATGAAACCAACTTGTACACGCGTACCGAGCCTCCTATTGATCTTTCTGACCTTTTTTTCCCCTCAACTTTTTGCACAGAATAATCCCGGTGATTTCCGAAGCGTCGCCGTAACCGGCAACTGGAGCAGCCCGGGCACCTGGGAAGAATTTAACGGGACCACATGGGTCACGCCGGTCGCCGGCCCTACCTCAGCGAATGGATTCGTCACCATTAAATCCGGAACGACCGTTACCGTCGACAATGATGAATCCGCAACTGCCGTCGAGGTAGAGGCGGGAGCCACCCTTCAGATGCTTAATATCGACGGAACGGCTCATCCGCTCACGGTAAGCGATGGAGTAGCCGGAGCAGAAGATTTCGTCGTAGATGGTGTTTTCAGCCTGGACGGCAGCCGTGAATTGGTGGGTGCACCCGGCGCAAAAGCTCTTATAAATGGTACCATGATCTGGATCGATGGTTCCGTTAGCATCCCTGTCACGATCGAAGCCACCGGCACCCTGACGCTTACCGGTAATGCCACCAAGTTCCTGAATGCCGGCTTTAATCCCCCGGACGGCTTTAATAATATCGGGACCATCAATTGGAACAGCGGAGTAAGCGGAGGAGACCTCGCGCTCAATAATACCGATTTTACTAACAATGGGGTGATCAATGAACAATTCCAGTCCAACCGGGGATTTCTGGACAATGGCGGATTGAATAGCATCACCAATAACGCCACGATCACCAAGACCACCGCCTTTACTTTCACCAATGGCGCCATCTATTTTGATCATGAAGGCACGATCCAGGGTAAGGGACTGATCAATCTTACCGGTTCTTTTTTTAACGGGGGAGTCTTGAAGCCCGGCAGCCTATCAGGTCCTACGATTGGCACCCTGAGCATTAATGGCGATGGGATTAACCTTCAGTACCCCCAACTCAATGTCGTCATCAAGAGTGCCGGACAGGTGGCGGGAACGGATTATGATCAGTTCATCATCCCCGATGCGTCCGGCACGTTCGATCTGGCCAATATTTATCTGACCCTTAGCGATTTGGGCAGCGACCCCAATCCTATCGGTACGGTCTATACGATCCTAAGCGCGCCTAATGGGGCTACGCTGACGAGCAACATTACCAATCTGAACATTGGCTCTACCGTCAGCCCACCAATTACTTCGGGCAATTCTGTGACCGTCACCAAGATCGCTACCCTTCCGCTGACATGGGGGACCTTCAATGCACTGGCCCTGCTGAACAATAGCGTTCTATTGAATTGGAGTACGCTAAAGGAAACCAATACCTCTCATTTTGTCGTAGAGCATTCTACCGATGGCAAGGCCTATACGGCTATCGGAGAAGTAGCGGCCGCCGGCAACAGCGCGATCCCTCTTTCCTATACGTTCACGCATGCCAACCCGCTGTTGAACGGCGTTAACTTTTATCGTCTCCGGCAGTTGGACCTCGATGGTAAATCTTCTTATTCCGTCGTCAGGACCGTTCGTTTTGCGGGAGGAGATGTCGTAAAAGTCCTCGCATATCCGAACCCGGTGCATGACATGCTGCAACTCAGCGTACAGGAGAAGGATATTGTCGTTATTCTCCACGCAGCGGACGGTAAATTGCTGCGGACCTGGAAATTACAACCCGGCACTCAGCAGGTGAGCCTGCATGACCTTGCCGCGGGGAACTATCAACTGGTCATCTACCAGCAAAACCAAAAGATCCAAACGCAGCAGATCTCCAAATTCTAAAAACTCATTTATTTCATAAGAACCAAGCGGTCCCGGATACCCGGGACCGCTTTCCTTTCCTATATATAATGCGTTGGCTTTTAAGCTAAATAATCATTTACCGGGCTGTATAATTTGAAAAAGAGCAGCGAATTGCTAACTTTATCCGCTGTCCAAAACAAATTAAATGAAGATAATCTTGTGTTTACTGGTACTTCTGAGCGTTTCAGGGATCACCAGGGCTCAATTGAATGAAGGGCTCAATCTTTCAAGTATCCGTATCACGACCGTTCAACAGGAAAAATCGGAAGTCAATGCCATTATCTGGCTACCCCCCGGATATAGCGATGCTAAAAAATATCCCCTGGTCATTTACGGGCACAGCGCCATACAGGCAGGAACGGATATCAATAAACTCTATGAAGCAGGTCTGCCTGAAGTATTGAAGGATGGATACAAGCCCCCGTTCGACTGCATTATCATTTGTCCGCAACGAGCTTCCTATGGCGCCCTGCCGCAATGGCTTCCCGGGATCCTGGAGGATGCCGCCAAAAGATTCTCCATCGATACGACCCGGATCTATCTTACCGGCACTTCCGCAGGGGGATATCTTTGTTATGGCAGCCAATTGAATGTCTCCCAGGAACTGGCCGGGAAATTCGCCGCTATCTGCGTGCTTTCCGGAGCCACCCAGGATGCAGATCAGAACAACCTGGGCTGGTGGTTAAAATGCAAGACCCCCCTTTGGTCCATCGTGGGTTCCGAAGACCAGAGTTTTGTACGACAGAATGTTTATATCACGCATGCCCTCAACCAGCGGATACCCGGATTGGCCAGGATCTCCATTCGAAATGGGATCGGACATGGGGGATGGACAGAAGTTTACAACGGCCTCTTCAGCGAGAACGGTCAGAACATCTGGACCTGGCTCTATCAATACAAGTTGGCATCCGGTCACCCCGCTGCGCCGCCCCGTTCCGCGGCAGGAGCGCCAAAGAAGGACGCACCGGCTCCCCCGAAGAAAGATCCACCCGCACCAAAAAAGGATAAAGCCGGTGCTAAAAGAATTCTTCTGACAGCAAGGGATAAACAGGTGTACTGCACCAATGTCAAACATGAATATAATCCGCAGCCGGGGGATACCCTTGTCGTTCCACGGGGCATCGTGTCCTTCCTGTTGAGGGATTTTAAGGGAGATAAAGATAAACCCATCGTCCTTATCCCCCAGGACAGCGGATGGATCGGGGGGTACGGTCCCTATAGCGCCGTTATCTCCGATGCAAAATATTTCAAGGTCACCGGATTTCATATCGACGGCCATTTTAAAAGCAACCTGGGTATGGCGATCGCATCGCAAACGACGGATTATGAGATCAGCCATTGTACGATCCGAAATACGAATGCCATCGGCCTGGTGGCCAAACAGGATCCCGATAGTTCCTTTTCAGGCGGGTCCTGGCCCGGGTTCAGTATCCGAAATATTTCCATACATGATATCGACGTCAGGAACACCGGCACGGAAGGATTTTACATAGGATATACCTTCGATGTCATCAAGCCCCTGGCTTCTCCTCTCATCAATGTGGCCATTTACAATATAAACGTAGATTCTACCGGCTGGGATGGACTGCAATTAAGTAATTGCCAGCAGGTAAAATTGCATGATATCGTCATTAAAAATTACGGTTTGAAAAATGAAAAGGGCCAACAGGCAGGCTTGTTGCTGGGAGCCATGGTGACCTTGAAGGATAGCGCCTATAATGTCCGTATATCCAGGGGTACGGGCGCGGGCCTGCTTATCTTCGGACGCGGGCTCATGAAGTTCAATAAGGTCAACCTGGCCGAAGTAGGGATGACGCAGGGTGAACATGCCATTTACATCAACGACTATAAAGATCTGGGATATGGGCTTCCCGCTTTACAACTGGATATGAGGAACATCAACGTCGCGGGCAGCGCGGGAAATGCCCTCGAGGTGATCAACGGAAATGCATCTATGCTACCGGGGAGGATCGAGAATTTTTCCTTTACCGGCACCCGGTCGGGGATCAACGACAAGATCGACCGTATCATAGGCCCGGGCAGTCGGAAATAACCTAATCTTCATACTAGCATAATACATTAATAATCAATTATTTAAGTTTTATTTACGGACCGCGTCCGGGAAGGGTCCGGCCTTCGGGGAGTTTTTCATTCCGGCAGGCTGCAACCCGCTCATCGGGATTTCCTCGTCTTACGTTTTTTCAGTATGTTTGTACTCACACCTGAGCCCTCCAATATCTCTCTGTATTTCCCAAGTATTCAATATCCACTGCATTTCCTGATTGCCCCCCAAAATTATTCTTAACCCTTAATACAACCACGTTATGAATAAAGCTCTTATTGCCCTGGCTTTATTTCTTGCCAGTACCTCTTTTTGCCTCTCGCAAAAAAGGATCGCCGTCATCGGATCTTCCACGGCTGCAGGCAGCGGTGCCAGTAGACAGGACAGTGCATGGGTGAACCTGGCAAAAAAATATTATGAGGATCTTGGTAAAATAGATACCATCTATAACCTCGCGGTGCCCGCCAGTCTTTCTTCTAACGGACTGCCCGGCAGCACCGATCTGATCCATAATATCACCGCGGCGCTGGGTAAGATCCCTGCCCCCGATGTGATCATCATCAGTTATCCCACCAACGATATAGCCGGAGGTGTCCCCATGTCGGACTACCTTTCCAATCTTAGGACCATGTATGGCCTGATCATCGCAGCAGGAAAGATCGGATATGTCGCCACGACGCAGCCCCGCAACGATTTTACCAGCGATATCGTCAACAAACAGTTGAACCTGATAAAAGGCCGGGATTCCATCATCGCCCAGTATCCTTTATTCAGTCTCAATTTCTTCGATCCCCTGGTGGATCCCAATACGGCTAATGTAGCAGCGCTCAATCCTATCTATGATGAAGGCAGTCATATCCATCCCAACGATGCCGGGCACCAGTTGCTCTTCCAGGTGGTAAAGAACAATCTCCTATTTCAGACCGGTCCTCTGGCGCTGTCCTTAGACGTCTTCGACGCGCATTTACAAAACGGGAATGTAGCCATCAAATGGACGACCTTTAAGGAAGATGGTACGGCCTCCTTCGAGATACAAAGGAGCAGCGAAGGAACAATCTTCAACACCCTGCACACAGAACAAGGAAAGCCGAATGCAGGATCGGGCGCTTATTCCTGGACAGATATCCATCCATTGCCCGGTAATAACTTTTACCGGTTAAAGATCGTGGAAGCCGAAGGGCCAAGGTATTCCCCCATCCTGAAAGTGATCAATGTATCCGAAAAAGAAGGAGGCCTGATCAGCAGGATCATTACACTGGACGCAGACCATCTGCAAATCGAGGTCAATAATCTTCAGAACGTACCGGTGGGCGTTTCTATCTTTAATGAAAAGGGAGCCCTGGTGCGTAAGCTGCCGTCTCAGACTAACCCTGGCTCCTCAAAGATCCCCGTCTCCATTTCAGGGCTTGCACCGGGGATATACTTTTTGAACGTTACAGCCGGGGCCAAAGGCCATGAAACGAGGTCTTTCAGGAAACTCTGACGGAAAGCATCCGCTTGCCAAAATAGGCTTATTTCTGTGCAAGTACACGGGTAATTTATGTTCTGTTTATAATTAAAAAAACTGTGTATATTGTTCTCTAAAACCTTAAAATATCTAAGATGGTTTTGTTTCGGTTAATCAGAATAAAAGAATGGATAAAGAATTTATTTTTATTTATACCGCTTTTTTTTTCCGGACAGTTATTTGCGCCCAATAAGATTGCCGATCTGTTCTTAGGATTTTTTGCTTTTGGTTTTGTCGCCAGTTGTATCTACATCATCAATGATTACCGGGACATCGAAGATGATCGCAAACACCCGGAAAAATCAAAAAGGCCCCTCGCTGCGGGTGAGGTCAAAAAATCAACGGCGATCCTGGTGGGCCTTCTTCTGCTCATCGCCGGGTTCGGGCTTTCCTGGCTGGCAGATCACCGGCTAAAATTCAGTTTTGTCTTAGGCATTTATTTCCTGATCAACCTGGGTTATTCCCTCGGGTTAAAAGCGATCCCCATCTTTGACATCTTCATCGTTGCGATAGGATTTGTCCTCAGGATCAAATCCGGGAGCGTTATAGCGATGATCGGGGTATCGGAATGGCTGAACATCATGGTGTTCCTCCTGGCTTTGTTCATGGCGACTGCCAAACGAAGAGATGATATCCTTTTAAAAATATCATCCGGCATGGATATGAGAAAATCGGTGAAAGGTTATAACCTGGAATATTTAAGTACGGTGATGTCGCTCTTATGCGCGGTCATCATCGTCGCGTATTTCATGTATACGATGTCCCCGGAAGTCACCGCCAGGCTGGGAACTTACAGGCTTTACTATACCTGTATCTTTGTTATCGCAGGCGTCATGCGGTACCTGCAAATCGTGTATGTACAGGCAAAATCAGGCTCTCCCACGAAAATACTTTATAAGGACACCTTTATCCAAATTACCATTCTATTATGGATCGCCAGCTTTTATGCCATTCTGTATATTAAAAATGTAGTCATATTTAAATGAAGAAAAGAATCGCTAACTGGGGCAATTACCCCATAGTAGAAAGTAAGGTGTTATCATTCGGCAATGAATCCAAATTACGCTCGATCGTAGCAAAAGAAACTTCTTTTATAGCACGCGGTAACGGTCGTTGTTATGGAGACGCGTCGCTGGCACCCACTACCCTGCTCACCCTGCAAATGGATAAGATCATTTCCTTTGACAAGGAAAAAGGGATCCTGGACTGCGAATCGGGCATTACCTTAGACCAGATCTTAGAGGTCATCGTGCCGCAAGGCTGGTTTCTGCCCGTATCGCCCGGCACAAAGTTCATCACCCTGGGTGGGGCTGTAGCTTCCAACGTACATGGTAAAAATCACCACGTGGAAGGCCCTTTTTCCAACCATGTACTGGAGATGGACCTGGTCATGGGATCGGGAGAACTCCTGACCTGCTCTCTGCAGGCATACCCTGAACTTTTCGAAGCCACCTGCGGAGGCATGGGATTGACAGGTATTATCAGCCGGGTTAAGTTCAAGCTTAAAAAGATCGAGACCTCGTATATCGTTCAAAAACAGGTAAAGGCCGCCAACCTGAAAGAGATCCTGGAACTTTTCGACAAATACCAGGACTATACCTATTCCGTAGCATGGATCGATTGCCTCAAAACAGGCGATCAGTTCGGAAGAAGTATTTTAATATTGGGAGAACACGCGGCTGCAAAGGATCTCGGGGCCGACCAGCAAAAGGACCCCTTGCATATTTCTAAGAAAAAGAGCATCGTATTTCCATTCAACCTGCCTTCCTTCGCCCTGAATAAGTTTACCATCCGCGCATTTAATTTCCTGTATTATTTTAAGAACAGGAAAAAGGAGATCGATAATATCGTCCATTACGAACCTTTCTTTTATCCTCTGGACACGATCCTGCATTGGAACAGGGGTTATGGCAAAAAAGGGTTCGTTCAGTACCAGTTCGTCGTACCATTGGATAAAACAGAGGGCCTGACAAAAATATTAAACCAGATCAGCCAGAAAGGCATGGGATCTTTCCTCGCGGTGTTAAAGAAGTTCGGCCCCCATCCAAGCATCATATCCTTTCCCATGGAGGGATATACCCTGGCCATGGACTTCCCCGTGCGCAAAGGGCTGCTGGAGTTTTTGGATGAACTGGACAAAATCGTCCTTCAATACGGCGGCAGGATCTACCTGTCGAAAGATGCCAGAATGCATCCGGATATTTTTTGGGCGACCTATCCCCGCGCCCAGGAATTTAAAGATCTTGTCAAACAATACAACCCTGATTTTAAATTCAGGTCATTACAGTCTGATAGACTATTAATTACGCAATAACTTTAAAATAAATGTCAACAGTACTCATTCTTGGCGCCACATCGGATATTGGAGTGGCCATAGCCAGGAAATTTGCCCAATCAGGCAGTAATATTCAATTGGCGGCAAGGAATCCTGCCGAACTTACCCATACAGCCTCGGATCTATCCATTCGTTCTCAGATACAGGCCACCGTTCACGCCTTCGATGCGGGAGCAACCCATGAACATGCTTCTTTTTTTGAAGCGCTGTCGCCCAAGCCAGACATTACCGTCTATACGATCGGGTATATGAGCCCGGAAAAAGAGAACCTGCAATCTCCCGCCGAGACGGAAAAGATCCTGGCTGCTAATTATTCGGGAGCCGTCTCTATCCTGAATATCGTCGGAGCCTATTACGGATCTCAAAAAAAAGGTACGATCGTCGGCATCAGCTCGGTCGCCGGAGAACGCGGCAGGCAAAGCAATTTTCTCTATGGCAGCGCAAAAGCAGGCTTTACCGCTTACCTGTCAGGATTGAGGAACTATCTCTTTCCACTCGGCGCCCATGTCCTTACGGTGAAGCCCGGATTCGTGTATACCAAGATGACGGAAGCGCTGCCCTTGCCGGCTAAATTGACCGCAACCCCGCAAATGGTGGCGGCTACCGTTTATAAAGCCGTCGTAAGTAAAAAAGACGTCGTCTATGTCAAATGGATATGGCGCTGGATCATGCTGATCATAAAAATGATCCCGGAGTTCATCTTCAAAAAATTAAAATTATAAATACGGTAAAATGAGAATAGGTATCGAAGTGCAGAGGATTTTCAGGCCCAAAAAACATGGTATGGAAGTCGTGGCCGTGGAATTGATCCGCCAGATCCAGCAACTCGATACGACCAATGAATATATTCTTTTCGCAAAAGAGGACCTCGATAAGGATACGATCCTGGAAACGGATACCTTCAAAATAAAAAAGGTCCCTTCCTTTACCTATGCCGACTGGGAACAAATGCGTCTGCCCGCGGCCGTTAAAAGATCGGGCATCGACTTCCTGCATTGCACTTGCAATACGGCGCCCCTTGTCTGCCCGGTGCCCCTTATGCTTACCCTCCATGATATCATTTACCTGGAAAAAGTGGACTTTAAGGGTACTACCTATCAGAATTTCGGTAATCTCTACAGGCGTTTTGTCGTTCCCAGGATCATACGGAACAGCCAGGTAGTGGTGACGGTATCCCAGTTCGAAAAGGACAGGATCCTGGAAAGGCTGAAATTACCCGAAGAAAAAGTAAAGGTCGTCTATAATGCCGTCAACGCGAGGTTTAACAACCGGTATGCCCCGGAACAGGTAAGGTCCTTCAAGGACGGGCATGCACTCCCGGAAAACTTCCTCCTCTTCCTGGGGAATACGGCCCCCAAGAAAAATACGCCCAACGTGATCAGGGCCTTTGCAGACTATTGCCGCCAGACGAAAGACATTATCCCGCTGGTGATCCTTGATTACGATAGATCGCTGGTGGAGCAGGCGCTCGCTTCATCAGGAGATATACAATTTTTGCCTCATATTATTTTCCCCGGATATATAGCCCCTTCAGAAATGCCGCTCATGTACAATGCAGCGACCCTGTTCCTATACCCTTCCCTAAGGGAAAGCTTTGGCCTGCCTATCCTGGAGGCCATGGGATCGGGTACGCCGGTGATCACGTCCACCACTTCCTCCATGCCGGAAGTAGCCGGGGATGCAGCGCTCCTTATCGATCCTTACGATCCGGCCAGATTATCCGAGGCCATCCTCCTCTTATTATCGGATACTTCCCTCAGAAAGAATTACATACAAAAGGGATTGGAAAGAGCTGCCAGGTTTACCTGGGAAGCCTCCGCCAGAAATTTACTGGCCATTTATGAAGGTATGGCCAAAAAATATATTTGATCTCATAAAAAATGAGGGCGGAAACAGAGATATTTATACCGGATTTCAGAAGAAACCTTACCTTAGCCGCATTAATTTCTTTCGGGTTACCACCGACCTGTTGATTCTATTTTCGTCCATATCCTTCGACTATCCATCTTGCTATCCAATCTCCGACGTTACCTAAGCCCAAAGGAATCTGTACATCCTATTATTTTCCTCATAACACACTAAGGCGTATCAAAAACTATTTTATCATTAAACTATCTCCCACAAGATGAAACAACACTACTCTTTGGCAAAAAGGCTGATCATCTTTTCCTTATTGGCTTGTTCCTTTTATACCGGCTCCGCACAGGTGTATACGGTAAATTCGATATTGGACGATGGCAGCCCGGGCACCCTCAGGGACGCGATTACCCAGGTGAACGGCGGGACCTTTAATACGATCAATTTTAATTTTTCCGCACTGGGAGCGGCCCCTTACACCATCACCCTGACCGGCAGTCTTCCCACCATCGTCAGTCCTGTCGTCATTGACGGATATTCCGAGCCCGCTTCGGTAGCCGGAACGATCAGCGGGCGCACTATTTCGGTCCAGGTCAACGGTAACGGAGCGGCTGCTACCGGCTTAACGATCGGCACTTCCGATGTGGTCGTCGACGGGCTGGCCATTTATAAATGCACAACCTACGGGATCAATATCCTGTCGGGCTTTAATAACATGCTCATTTGGGGTAACTACATAGGCACCGATGCAACGGGGCTGGGAGCAAGCATGGGCAATGGAAATACGGGCATCTTCATCAACAGTTTCGGCGCAGGGTCCGCGAATACCGGCCTCATCATCGGTACTGACGGGGACGGCACTTCGGATGCCAATGAAGGCAACCTGATCGTTTCCAATGGAGCCGGAGGCGCAACGGATGGCGGCATTGCCGCTTTCTTTACGACCGGATCCAAATTTTCCGGCAATATTGTCGGATTGGGCAAAGATGGGGCCACCACCACGAACCTTTTTAACAACGGAACAGGTATCCTCCTGGCCGACAGGAGCACCGGTAACACCATCGGTACAGAAGGGGATGGCAATTCGGATGCCCTCGAAGGAAATAACTTCTCCAATAACGGTAAATCGGGGATCTGGTTGTTTTCCAAATCCAATACCAATAGGATATCCGGTAATGTCGTCGGTCTCACTTCCGCCGGGGCTAATGCCCTTAACGTATCCTTCGGCATCATCATAGACAACTGCTCAGATAATATCATCGGAACCAATGCCGACGGGGTCAGCGATCTTCTCGAAAAGAATTTTGTAGCCAATAACCTTTCCGGCGGGATCCAGATCAAATCCGGGAATATAGGCTCGGGCTTCGATCAGAATACTAATAATAATATAGTAGCCGGTAATGCGATCGGGGTTGCTCTCGATGGGACCACGGCAGCCGGCAATGCAGGGAACGGGATCGAGCTCGCCTCCTTAACCGGCTTTCAGACCGATAATAATATCATTGGCAGCGATGGCAGCGGAACGAACGAGGCCGTCAAGGGAAATATCATCGCCAACCAGTCCGGCAGCGGGATCAGCATGCAGGATGCATCCAATACCAACCTGGTGACGGGCAATCGCATATCGAAAAATTCCATTTATAACAACCTGGTGTCGGCCATTAACTATATCAATCCGGGCGCTATCGGAAGCACCGGGATCACGGCCAATCAAGCCGGAGGTTTCAGCCTCGGTCCCAACAGCCTGTTGAATGCACCGGTGATCACGTCGGTAACGAACGACCCCCTGAATATCATTTTTAACGGGTTTGCCCGTCCCGGAGCCACCCTGGAATTCTACCTGTCGGACAAGGGAGCCACCTCTCCTGCTCCCCCATCAGGGCTCACCAAGAATTTTGGCCAGGGCAAAAGATTCCTCTTCCAGGCCGTACAGGGAGGCACGCTCAATGGTATTACCGATGCCGGCACCAATGTAGCCGGGTCCTATACGACGGCCGACCAGGGCACGAGCTCCGGCGCCAGTCCCATTACCTCCGACTTTACCTTCTCCTATAGTGTTCCGGCCGGCAACATCGGCATTATCGGGGGAACCTATACTTTTACTGCCTTGGCCATCGATGGCGCCAATACGAGCGGCAGTGTCAATAATACTTCCTCCTTCGGAGGAGGTATCGACGCAACGATAACGGTCCTTCCTATCACCCTGCTTGATTTTAGCGCCCATAAGAGCGGAAATGATGTCACCCTGCTCTGGTCTACTTCCTTCGAGCTGAATAATAGTTATTTCAGCATTGAAAGAAGCGCTGATGGTAAGAGTTTCGCTGCTATCGGGCGTGTAGAAGGTCAAGGCAATTCCAACCTTGTCACTTCCTATACTTACACCGACGGTCATCCTCTCGCAGGTGTTGGTTATTATCGTCTCCGCCAGGTAGACCTGGATGGCAAAAGCTCTTACAGCAAAATACTTAGCCTGCGCAGCGATGCCGCTGTCAATATCGTCAGCCTGTATCCATCGCCTTTCCATGACAACCTGAATATTTCCATCAATTCCCCTTCGGATGATAAATTGGTAGTCTTATTGATGGACCAGTCGGGTAAGATCGTCCGGACCCATTCCCTGACCGCCACGAAAGGGATCAATTCCTTTAGCTTAAACAGCGGTATGCAGTCATTGGTACCGGGAATGTACTATATTAAAATAAGCGGCAAGACCCTGAATTTCTCGCAGAAACTATTAAAAGAATAAGAAGATCCTCATCATAGGAAGATCGATCATTCAATAAGAAGTTCCTCCATAAAAGAAGAGGGTGTCTCAAAAGTAATTGAGGCACCCTTTTTCTATTTTCAGTTTTTGAGGTGGGTTTATACACAAGGGGGCTGTATAAGTTGTTGGTCTGAGAAGCAGGCTCCGTATGGTTTTTGT
>Ga0307516_10000943_pt1 | contig 40118 bp, 54 predicted proteins | sample 19_EM_MG_FD_203310 | JGI IMG/M metagenome (GOLD analysis project Ga0307516, IMG submission 203310) | Populus trichocarpa ectomycorrhiza microbial communities from riparian zone in the Pacific Northwest, United States - 19_EM | ecosystem: Host-associated > Plants > Roots > Unclassified | place... | reverse complement strand
CAGCGAGATCGGCGCTGAGCAAGCGCCGCACCTGCCGCGCCGCCGCGCGCCGGAAGGCGCCGGGATCCTTGTCTGGGGCGTCATGGTCGGCTTGTCGATCTGGGTCCTGATCGCCGTCTTCGGGCGGTTCTTCCACTGATCACCAACGGAGAACGAGAACGTGAACGACGTAATTGAATCGCCTTTCGCTGCGCGCACCGCACTTGCACCTCACGACAGCGCCGGCTCTCGCCAGAATCAAAGCCGAGAACTTGCCGAGACGCAGACGAAGTACCTGATGGCCGAGCGCTTCCCGCGCGACGAGGTTGCGGCGATGGACCGCATTCTGAACGCGTTCTCGCGCGTGACGCTGGCCGAGAAGGCGATGTACCAGTTCGCCCGCGGCGGCAGCGATATCTCCGGCCCCAGCATTCGCGCGGCCGAAGCGATCTCGCAGCAGTGGGGCAACATGGACAGCGGCTGGCGCGAGCTGCAGCGCGGCGTCGATACCGGCGGCGTGCCGTTCTCCGAGGTCGAGGCCTTCTGCGTGGACCTGCAGAGCCGCAATAGCAAGCGGCTGCAGTTCATCGTGCGGCACTGGCGCGACACGAAGAAGGGCGGCTACAAGCTGACCGACGAGCGCGACATCTACGAGTTGTGCGCGAACCAGGCGCAGCGCCGTCTGCGTGCCTGCATCCTGGCGTCGGTACCAGGCGACGTGACCGAGGCTGCGATGCAGCAGGCTGACGTGACGCTGAAGGCCAAGGCCGACACGAGCCCCGAGGCGATGCTCAAGATGGTCGAGGCCTTCTCAACCTTCGGCGTCACGCGCGAGCACATCGAGAAGCGCATCCAGCGCCGCCTGGACGCGATCCAACCCGCCCAGGTGGTCAGCCTGAAGCGCATCTACGCCAGCCTGCGCGACGACATGAGTGCGCCCAAGGACTGGTTCGAGATCGACGAGAACGCGGCGCCGCCACCGCCTCCTCCGAAGGCTCTGCCAGCCCTTGCGCCAACCGACTTCGACAAGGCCATTCCCGGTTGGACCAAGCTGGTCGCCGACGGCAAAAAAACGCCCGAGGTGCTGCTGGCGATGCTCTCCGCGAAGAACGCCTTCACGGACGAGCAGCGCGCCAAGGTGCTGGCACTGAAGCCCACGGCTGCGGCTGGCGCCAGCGCCGGTGACGCCGACGACTTCGTGGGTGACATGGAGCGCGAGGAAAGCCGGCAATGAAGATCCATGACCTGATCCAAGGCTCGCCCGAATGGCTGGCCTATCGCGCTCAGCACTTCAACGCCAGCGACGCGCCGGCCATGCTCGGCTGCAGCGCCTACAAGACGCGCGTCGAACTGCTGCGCGAGATCCACACCGGCATCGCCGCCGAGGTCGACATCGGAACGCAAAAACGCTTCGACAACGGCCACCGCCTCGAAGCCCTGGCCAGGCCGCTGGCCGAAGAGCTCATCGGCGCTGAGCTGTACCCGGTCACCGCCAGCTTGGGCCGACTATCTGCCAGCTTCGACGGCCTGACGATGGACGAAACGACGGCGTTCGAGCACAAGGCCCTGAACGCGGGTCTTCGCGCCTCGATGCCGTCCCATGATGGCTCGTTCGACATCCCGCTGATGCACCGTGTGCAGATGGAGCAGCAGCTGCTCGTCAGCGGCGCCGGGCGGGTGCTGTTCATGGCCAGCAACTTCGACGCCGAAGGCACCCTGGTCGAAGAGCGGCACGTCTGGTACATGCCCGACATGGCGCTGCGCCAGGAGATCGTCGACGGCTGGGCGCAGTTCGAGCGCGACCTGGCGACGTATGCGCTGCCGACCAGCGCGCCAGCCGCACCCGCCGGGAAGGCTCCGGAAACCCTCCCCGCCCTGCGCATCGAAGTCACTGGCATGGTGACGGCCAGCAACCTCGCCGAGTTCAAGGAAACGGCATTGGCGGCCATCCGCAGCGTCAACCGCAGCCTGAGCACCGACACCGATTTCGCCGACGCCGAGAAGGCCGTGAAGTGGTGCGGCGATGTGGAATCGCGCCTGGCCGCGGCGAAAGATCATGCCCTGAGCCAGACGGCCAGCATCGACGCGCTCTTCAAGGCGATCGACGACATCAGCGCCGAAGCGCGCGTCGTGCGCCTGGATCTCGACAAGCTCGTCACGCGCCGCAAGGTCGAGGTCAAGGAAGAGGCCATCACGAAGGCGCGCAAGGCCCTGGACCTGCACATCGCCGCCATCAACGCCGAGATCGCGCCGATGCGCATGCAGGCGCCCTACTGCACGGCCGACTTCGCGGGTGCGATCAAGGGGCGCCGCTCGCTCGACAGCGTGCATGACGCGCTCGACACGACGCTCGCCGGCGCCAAGATCGCAGCCGACAACGCGGGGCGTTCGATCCGCGCGAACCTGTTCGCATTCAAGGCCAAGGCGGACGGGTTCGAGTTTCTGTTCTCCGACCTGTCGCAGATGGTGCACAAGCCGGAGAGCGACTTCTGTTTGCTGGTCGATGCGCGCATCACGACGCACAAGGCGGCCGAGGCCGAGAGGGCGCGCAAGGCCGCGGAGGCGGAAGCGGCGCGCGTTGCAGCTGCCGAGCAGCGAACGCGCGAGCAGGAAGCGGCGCATATCGCTGCGCAGCAGGCGGCCGCAGCGCTGGCGCAGGCCGCAACGAAGGAATACCCCGAAGGGCAGACCACGCAACAGGTTTTGAAGGCAGAGCCGGCAACGGCCGACGCTACCGACCGCGCGGCCTCTGCCGATGCAAGCCCGCGCGGCGGCGCAATGGGTTCAGGGCAAGCCGCCGCCGCGGCCCCCGCTGGCGACGAGCCCGCAACCCTGAACCTTGGCGTCATCTCTAAACGGCTCGGCTTCACCATCTCGGCGCAATTCCTGGCCAACGTGCTGCGCATCAATCCGGCGAAGGTGGACGCGCGATCAATGCTCTACACCGAACGCCAGTTCCGGCAGATCTGCTCCGAGTTGGCGAGCCACGTCAATGCGATGGCCGTGCTGTACGGCAAAGAGGAGGCTGCGGCGTGAGCGCACGCAGAGACTGATCAACGCGGGGCGGCGATGCCGCCTGAGGCCGGTGCATTCAAAGCTGTCTGCTCCCAACGAACCGGCCAATAGCCCGCCCGCGACGGGGCCCCGCACCCAACCACAAGGACCATCGTGAGCATCTACGTCGTATCCAAAAAGACCGCCGTCGAAGGCGAGGAACCGCGCCTCGTGCGCGCGAAGAACCAGAGCCGCGCGCTACTGATGGCCTCCACCCTCAACATCGTCGACAGCGCCGGCGCCACCCTGCAAGACCTGGTGCCACGAGACGCAGCGCCGGACCAGTTCGCGCTCGCCCAACGCCTCTACATGCGCGCCGCGCTCGACACGCTGGACCTGCTGCGCGCCGACTGCGGCGGCTGCGCGGCGTTTCGCGCGGTGCAGGCCGACCTCATCGGCTACGGCAAGACGATCGGGCGGCAGGTCGAGGTGGCGCGATGACGACCATCAACACCATGGTCAAGCGCGTCGCCGGCCTGCAGGACACCGCCGACGTGTCCGAGTGGGAGAACAAGTTCATCGAATCGATCGTCGAGAAGACCCGCGGCGGCGATGACACCAGCGGCCTCAGCGAGCGCCAGATCACGGCGCTGGAGCGGCTGTTCGAAAAGCACTTCGCGGGCTGACCCGCACGACCAGGAGCGACACCAATGTTCGAACTCGATTCCTTCACGAAAGTCAAGGTGCTCCGACCGCTGCCGGGTTACGAAGGCCTCTATGCCGTGAGCGAAGACGGTTCGATCCGTTCGCTGCCGCGAGTCGTTGAGCGATCGAACGGCGCCCTGATGACGGTGCAAGGGCGATGGATGAAGCCGGTGTTGCGCAGCGACGGGTATCAAAAGGTCACCCTGCATCGCGATAACAGGCCGGGGCGCAGCATGCTCGTACATCGCGCAGTCGCCGCAACTTGGCTGCCATCGCCGGAAGGCGACGGGCTTGAAATCAATCACAAGGATGCGGTCAAAACCAATAATCGCGCATCCAACCTTGAATGGTGCACGAGTTCCGAGAACTCGCGGCATGCCGTCGCCCTCGGGTTGATAAATTTCCACTCTCCGGCACGCAAGGCGGCTTCAATGCGCCTTGGCAAGTCGAAGCGAAAGCTCGATGACTCCCAGGTGGCTGCCATTCGAGAAATCCTGCAAAGTGATGTGTCGCGCCGGAAATTGGCGAGGCAATTCGGCGTTGATTGGTTGACTATCGCCCGCATCGAGCGCGGCGAAACATATAGGAGCGAATGCAATGTTTGAATTATCTGATCTGACGCGCGTCAAGGTATTAGACGTGCGGACCCTCACCTCCAAGGAACGCAAGCCGGACGAACTGCCGGGCGCTCAGATGCTGCTGCAGGCCACGCTCGGCGCGGGCGTCCTGGCCATGTTCGATGGCTTCCTGCCCGGCATGTTCTACCGCAGGGCGCAGGGCAAGAAGCAGGGTGAGCTCGACGGCATCGAGACCGCGGAGCTGACCGGCGTCGGCGAGCACGTCAAGCGCCTGCCGTGGGTCTACGAGCAGACCGGGTGCAATGTGACGATCGATATCGGCATGGGAGGCAGCAGCAACATTGTGCTGTCCGACGTCAAGGCGTATCGCGTGTCGCTGCAGCCTCAGGCGGCCGGCGTCGTGGTGCAGTGGACCATCGATGCTTTGGGCTTGAGCGATTCCTTGCGCGGCAAGCTATCCGGTTTGAAGCGCACCGAAGTGCAGATGCTGATGTTCGGCCCGGAGGTCGAAGGCGATGGGCAGTCCGACATCGAGGACGAGCCGCCGGCACCGAAGCAGAAACGCAATCGCGCTGCGGCACCGGCAGCATCGGACGGCGAGAAGTCCAAGGCCGCGCTCGACGCCGGCGGCAAGAGCCCATTTCCGAATGGCGGCGCGAAGACGGATGCCGAGATCGCGGCCGACGGCCCGGAATCCGCGCTGCTGCGCGCGCATGGCGGCGAGACGGCGGCGACGCATTGAGCGATGAAAGCGATATCACTGTAATGGGCGTCGCGAAGTACGGCACCACGGTTGCCGACAACCCGCTGCCGCCGCGCCAGGCACGCGAGGCATTCCTTGCTCGGTGCGCCACGCTGAAGCCCAACGTTTGAGATAAGCGGCCTGTACTCTGGTCCGCTTGATCGAATGGTTAGAAGGCTGCAACGAGAAACACACAAATGGTGCCATACCACGGATTACCCGCAACGCCAGAGACTGCCGCAGTGCGACTGCTGACGGCCGGGCATGGCTTTGTGAGCTACCGAACGCCGCACCAACTGGCGATTGCGATTGCATGCTGCCAGAGCTTCGCCATTGACAACGGGGCATTCTCGGCGTGGCGCAAGGGCGAGCCGGTGCTGAACTGGGCCGGGTTCTATGAGTGGGCGGCGATGTGCAAGCGCGTGCCTTCCTGCGACTTCGCGGTGATTCCGGACGTGATCGACGGCAACGAGGCCGACAACGATGCGTTGTTGGCCGAGTGGCCGCTGCCGAAGTGGTTCGGGGCGCCCGTGTGGCACATGCACGAGAGCCTGGCCCGGCTTGAGCGGCTGGCCGCCGCGTACCCGCGCATCTGCATTGGCAGCTCGGGTGAGTTTGCTACGGTTGGCAGCGCCGCATGGTGGGGCCAGATGGCGCGGGCCATGCGCGTGCTGTGCAACGACGATGGCGAGCCGCTGTGCAAGGTGCACGGGCTGCGCATGCTGAACCCTGAGATTTTCTCGCGCCTGCCGCTGAGCAGCGCAGACAGCACGAACGTGGCGCAGAACATCGGCATTGATTCGGCGTGGCGTGGCACCTACAGCCCGCCGACAAAGGAGGCCCGCGCCGCAGTGATGCGCGAGCGGATCGAATCGCACAACGCGCCGGCCCGCTGGGGCTTCATCGTTCCCGAGATTCAACTGGCCGACCAAGGAAGCCTGCTGTGAACGCATATACAACCGAGTTCTTCACAAACTGCCCGAACAACGGTCTTCGGATCAAGTACCGGCTGCGCATCAAGACACGCGATGTCATCCCGGTCGAACAGATCACGGCGAAGGTGGAAGCGATCAGCGAAGGTTTCCATGAGGAAGTGGCCGACGAGTTGCTTGCTGCCTTCGGTGGCGTGCAGACTCTGGTAGCTGATCACCACGGCGTGACGATTGAAACAACGCGGGCGTGAGGATGCCTTCTAACGTAGAGGTAAGCGGCTTGCGCAGCAAGTCCGCTTGACCGCCGGGTTAGGCGCGGTGAACGGAGGCAGAGGACTATGGACACAACAAACCTTGAAGCCGAATACGACGACAGCGACGACGAGCCCGAGTGCCCGCGCTGCCACGGTGACGGCGCCGACCCGTGGTGCGATGGCTTGCTGCCGTGCCCGCTTTGCCAAGGAGAACAGAGGCCATGAGTGACTACTACGAGACGATGGCTGTGGAACACAGACTCGCGGCATTGCAGGCTCTGCGTGCTGAGAATGAGCGGTTGCGCGATGCGCTTGAATCTATTCGTCAGTACGGTTCGGATACGCTTTCTGGCCGGATTGATGGGACGGATGATCGAGATTGGCAGCGTGACGCAGTTCTTGAGATGACCAAGCGCGCCCGATTGGCTTTGACGCCTAACGTTTGAGGTAAGCGGCCGGGAGCCGCAGGCGCATGGTCCGCTTGACCGAAGAGTTAGAGCGCATCCGACGGATGCAGGAGAACAGCGATGGGACGAGAAGTAAGGCGAGTGCCGGCCGACTGGCAACACCCGAAGCACTGGACTGGCGGCATGCGCGGCCATGAAGAACGCTACAAGCCGCTGTACCCGGGCGACCGCTACCAGCCGCGCGTGGACGAGTGGGACGAGGAGTGCGCCAAGTGGAAGACCGGCTGGCGCCCCGAGCACTGCACCGACCCGGAGAGCCGCGTCATGACTTACGAGCAGTGGGCAGGCCAGCGCCCGCACAAAGACGACTACATGCCCGATTGGCCCGCCGAGCAGCGCACGCACCTGATGATGTACGAGGACACGACCGAAGGAACGCCAATCAGCCCGGCCTTCGAGACGCCCGAGGAACTGGCACGCTGGCTGGTCGACAACAAGGCCAGCGCATTCGGCAGCGACACCGGCAGCTACGAAGGCTGGCTGCGCGTGGCGCGCGGTGGCTGGGCGCCTTCAATGGTGGCAAGCGCGGCGGGCGTGGTGAACGGTGTTGATGCGCTCTAACGCAGAGTTGAGCCGGTGACCCGGCCACGGAGGAATGACCACAGAATCCACGCCGGGGACACTCGGCTCGAACGACCGTTCGAACGTGAAAGGAATTCACCCGTGACAGAAGCAAAAGGCCTTTGGCCTAAACCGTCAGTAGAAGAAGCTTTCGATCGTTTGCTGAAACTCGATGAAGAGTACGCCAAGAAGTTTCGAGGCATCGAGAAAGCTATGGGCGAGTTGAAGACTCTGCATCAGGAACTCACGCAGGCCGCTGCCGACACGATTCGTTTTTCGATCATGCAGCGCAAGAACGCCGAAGCCGCACTTGTGGCTGCAAAGGTGCCCGCTAACGTTCGAGCTGAGCCGGCACCAACGGCCAAAGGAGAAGCATGAACACATTTGAAATTCACGAGTGCCCCAATCCTTCCCAGCCGTTGGGGCTCGGTTCGAGCGAGGGGTTAGGCGTCACTGGTGGTGGAGCGGTGGAGCGCGCCGCGACCCTAAGCGCTTGCCGCACCTACCGCTACAGCTTGTGGCGCCGATGGGGGCGCGGCCCCTATGCCATGTTCATTGGCCTGAACCCGAGCACTGCCGACGAAACGAATGACGACCCGACCATTCGGCGGTGCATCGGGTTCGCGCGGGCCTGGGGTTACGAGGCGTTGTGCATGACGAACCTCTTTGCCTACCGCGCGATCCAGCCGGCCGACATGAAGAAGGCGGCCGAGCCGGTTGGTTGGGACAACGACAACACCCTGCGCGATCTGGCGCGCGGCGCTGGCGTGGTAGTGGCAGCGTGGGGCGCCCACGGCACGTACAAGGGGCGCGATCAGTCGGTGCGCCTGCTGGTGCCGCGCCTGCACTACCTGCGCCTGACGAAGGATGGCCACCCTGGTCACCCGCTGTACTTGCCTGCAAACCTGCGGCCGGTGGTGTGGGCGAATTGGTGACGCCTAACGTCGGAGTTAACCGGCGCGCGTGACCAATGGCCCGGAGCGCGGCGGCCTGTCGCGCGTCCGGTTGAACGAAGGGTTAGGCGGCTGGTTTGACAACGAGGAAAGAACGATGCAGTGGAAGACGCTTGCACAAGCGGAGCCAGCAGACGGTCAACTTTGTGCGGTCTATGACCCGCAGGCCGCGGTCTGCCATATCTGGCCTGCCAGATGGGACGCGAGCATGCGATGTTTCGATGCCGCTGCCGGATGGTTTGAACCGGACGAGGTAAAGGCGTGGATGCCAATGCCTGAGCCGCCTAACGTGATTTCTCCGACTCGTTAACGATTCATGCTCAACGAAGCGTCATCGCACTGGCCGACTCGTGAAGAGGTCGACATCGCCTCACGGCAGGCGCCCGGGCTGCGCGACGACATGCGAGAGCCAGGCGAATTCGTCCTGCGCATCAACGGCTACCGCTTTGACTGCGTCCTCAAGCCGCATGGCCGAGACGTGCGCCTGTGGCACGTCATCCGCGATGGTGAGGTCTGGCTTCCAAGCACCGGCCTCGAACGCATGTGGCGCGCAGTGCAGGCAGAGATGGCATCGCCGCTTGGGCGGGCGCATTGGGGCGGATGATGCTCAAGCGCGCCGAGGCCGAACTATGACCTCGCTCTCTCCCAAGCAACGCGCCATCGTGCGCATGGTCTGCAGCGGCCTGCGCGACCGCGAGATCGGCGAGCGGTTGGGCTTGCCGAGACGCTGGGTTCAAGGGCAGGTACAGCGCATCTGCCGCGTGCTCGACGTCGGATCGCGCGGTGAGCTCGCAGTCGTCGCAGCCAAGGAAGGCCTTCTCGTGCGGGCGCCCTTGTGGTCAAGACTCGTCGCGGAGGCGCGCTGATGGTCTGGTATCGCGTCAACATCGCCTCAAGCCGGGCGACCAGACGCAGGAGGTTGCGCACCTTCGCGTCACGCATCTCCTGCGCTCTGGCTATGGCCTCCTCGCGGGTCGGGTGCCACTCGCGAGAGAAGTAGTCTCTCAGGCGCCCGTCGACGCGGACGGCAATGCATTCGCCGCTGGCGGGCTCAGCTTCCGCCTGCTTGACGGTGCCGTCGCGCAGGGCATGCTTGCTGAGCCACACCTTCACGGCACCGGGAACTTCATGCGCTGCGCCCCTTGGGATCGATGGCGCGCCGCGCGGGCCGCGACTTCGGTGGGAAGCAGATGTCGAGGAAGGAGACGATCTGCCGGCGGCAGAGCAGCGACGCGAAGGCCGCCATGCCGTGGAACAGCGCAGTACTCCACGTGACTTGGTCCATCGCCTGGAAGAAGGGGCCAATGGCCTGCCACCCAGCCATAACGGCAAGCCATACCGTGACGACCTGAGCGAGCAGATGACCCCTGCTCGGCATGCGCTCGGCGATCAGCAGCAGCCACCCCAGGAAGATCAAGCAGGCGACCAGATTGATGAGTTCGTGCAGTTCCATTTCACGCATCCTTAGCCCCGAAGAATGCCTTCACTCGGGCGCCGAGAAGCGGCAGGCCGACCCGCTTGAACCAGATGACGATGGGCTGGGCAAACCCACCGACGATGGCCGCGGTGATCCCCCTTATCTGCGCCGCAGTAATCCATGTCGGTGCGGTCGCGGACATTGCTTGCGCCGCGATCGGCGCCACCAGAGATGCGGTGAGCACGCTGGCGAATGTCACTGCCGCGAGCCGCTTGTACGACACCGGAGTTTCCTCGCGGGGGATGAAGGTCTGCACGATGATGACCCCTACGGCTCCGCAAATCCCACTCGGAAGGTCAATTCCGTAACTGGACAGGATGGGTACACAAACGGCGCTCGCAACAGCGCAGGTCGAGGCAATGCTCAGCTCGGCGGACACTGCATGATCACTTTCCGGTGAGGTTGTTGGGCGCTCTATGGCGCTTGAGTTCATCGAGAAGTGCTGCAGCGAGGAAGCCGATCGCAACGAGGCTGAACATTCCGAGTCGGAACCCGAGGCGCGAGCTGCAAAGCTCTTGGCCCGGGCCCAAGACCCACGGGTCCGCAAGGTGCCAGGCAGAACACCCGGCGACAAGCATTTCTTCGTAAGCCCACCACGCGCAAACCGCGGTCACGGCTGCCGGCGCTGCGCTGAAACAACGCGCCCACACGACGGCCAGCAGGCCGATCATCGATGTGGCGCCGAGCATGTTCCAGACGCGGGCCTGTTCGTCGGCCGCGACAAGCCCCCAGATGTTGTGCCTGGTAACCATCAGCACCAATAGATAGGCCGGCAGTCTCACTTGTCGGGGACGATGGGAGTGGGGCCGCCGCCGCCGAAGATTCGAGCAAGGGAACCTGTCCAGTCCGAGGAACCCTTGAGACGCCACGCAGCCCATCCGGCCATCGCGGCAGCGCCGCCTGCGGCGCCTACGATCACGTGCAGCAGATCCATCGCTCACTCCAGTCCGAACGCCGCGCGGGCCGCGGCAGCCATTCGCTCCAGCAGCGCCATCACGGCGCTGCATTCTGCGCGGGTCATTTCACGCTTCCCCTGCGACAGCTCGCGCAACTCGCCGCGCGCCCCGAAGAAGTCCACTTCGGCCGTGTGCTCCGGCAGCCCGGGCACACCGACGTCTACCGCCAGATCAAGCTGCGCCCCTCGATGCCTCGCGACTGTCCTGTGCTCGTTGGCGGATGACCAGAAGCGAGGTTGAATCGGGATCGACATGGCATCACGCGGGAGCCCAATTCTCTTCGGCGCGCTGTCGATCGAACGGCGTCAGCGGCCAATGAGTTTCGATCTTTGGCCAGCGGGCGTGAACGGCGAGGTCTACCGCCTTCAGCGATGAGATGGCCTCGGCAATGTGCGTCTGAGCGGCGAGATAGTCGCCCTTCGGCATGCAGCAAAGCCCGAGGCTTTCGACAAGCGACGCGTGGCGGGAGATCATGGAAGCGAGCGACTCACGAAGCCGCTCGTTCTCATGCTCGAGCTCAGCCTTGCCGAGATCGATCGCCACTTTGGCTCATGCCCGGTTAGGGCGCCGGGGTCGGTTCCGGACTGGGCGCGGGTGGCGGCGGATTCGCCGAGGCGTCCGCGGCCTGAAGCGTCGCGAGAGCCGCGGCAATGGCCGAGGCGTTCGCACCCTGCTTGGACTTCAGCGAGGTGAGCGCGGCAGCCCATGCGTCGAGATCGGCTTGCGTGGCGACGCCGGCCGGCGTGTTGCTGATCTTGTCGAGCAGCAGTGCGATGTCGGTCGCGACGGTCTGCGAGCTCTCTGCCAGTGTGGCGAGCGAAGTCGCTTCCGCATCCTCGGTCGCTTGGATGTCGGTCAATTGCGCGGCGAGTTCTTCCTTGGTGGCCATGATGAGATCCTTCAGGTCTGAGAATTGGGCTTCCAGGAATTGGATGGCGCCCGGGATGTGGAAATGCAGATGCACTTCCTTTTCGAAGTGTAGATGGATGTCCGACATGATTTCCTACTGCTTCTTGACTTGGGTGACTTCGTTCGGCGGTCCAGCAGAGAGCGGGCAGTAGTGGCTGGTCACGCCGCCGGTGCTGTTCACGATGTCGACGGCCGAACAAATGCATGCTGCTCCAGCGGTCGCCCGGCGTCCGGTCGGCGCGCCGATCTTGCCGTTGACGACGGTGTAGATCGACCCGCCGGTCGCAGTGTAGATGGCCGTCGATGGCGGAATCGGCGCCTTGCATGGCGAGACATGCCCGGGCGCCCAAGCGGTCGCCGGCGGGGCCGCATCCAGCGCCAGGCAGCCGATGTACCTTAGGTTGAGGTAGTCGTACTCATCTTGAGATCCGGCCGCCGGCTTGATCGCGAATGCGGTGTTCGCCGCGACGAGGCCCTGCGCGATAGTCGGCGCGCTTAGGACCGTATCCATGATCGCAAGCGCGGTGTCCGGTTTGACGGTGCAGAACTTTTCCAGGCATGTGAAAAGGTAGCTGCACCACAGCGGCTGCCCGGAATCTCCGCTGATGCGCCACCAGTAGGCGCGCCAACTACCGGCCGGCGTCAGGCTCTTGCCGCCGAGCTCGGGGCCGCACTTGCTGCGGTCGGGTTCCGTGCGCGGGTCGCATGTCGGCGTCGCGGGGCATGTCTCGGCGACGGCCGGTACCGCCTCAAGAATGAATGCGGCGAGCAGGGCGGTTCTCAGAAGTTGCACTTTGGAGACTTTCGGCCGCGTTTGGCAGCAAGATTAGACCACTTGCGTAGCACGGAACCAGCACAGCGCAAGCCCGAAACTGGTGCTGCCTACATGATAGCGCTATGAAGCAAGCGGTTGCGCGACGCGACTGCTCGTGTCAGACTGCGCGTCCATGAAAAGCAGTCGCATGTCTTCGGCCACCGAGCGGGCGCTGGTCCGGCATCTGTCGGGCGGCCAGGGCGCCAACGAAAGCGCTCGCCAAGAGGGGATCGCACCGAGCACCTTGTACCGCGCGCTCGGGCGCATGCGCGGCGAGGGGATCGGCACGCGCACGCTGATCGCCGGCGCCGGCGCGCTGGGCCGCGAGCTGGCGAGCTGGATGCGGCGATGGAACGCCGAGGCACCGATCTGGTTCCTCGACGACGCGTTCCTGACCGGCACCGCGGCGGACCTCGATCTGCGCGGCATCGTCGGCGCGCTGGCGCCGGATGCCGTCGGCGCAGCTGACCGCGTGATGGTCGCGGTCGCCGACCCGGCCGCCCGGGCGAAGATCGTCCACTCCCTGGCCGGAAAGATGCTCGCGCAGTACATCGACCCGACCAGCATCATCGGCCAGGCCGAGATCGGCGACGGCGCGCTGCTCTTCCCGGTCACGCTCGTCTCGGACCGCACGACGATCGGCCGACACGTCATCCTCAACACGTACTCGAGCATCGGGCACGACTGCGTTGTCGGTGATTTCTGCACTTTCGCCAGCTACGTCTGCCTGACGGGCGGCGTGCGCATCGGCGACGGGGTGTCGCTTGGCGTGGGTGCCAAGGTGCTGCCGAAGGTCAGAATCGGCGATGGCGCAACGATTGGGGCAGGCGCTGTGGTGTGTCGTGACGTCCCGGAAGGCGCTACGGTGTTCGGCGTGCCGGCGAAGGCGATCGCGTGACCTGGCATCTTCTCGCGCACCGCAGCGAGCTCGCAAACCCCGGCGACTTCGTTGCGCTTCCATGGCGCGGCGACCAGGTTGTGGCGACCAACTTCGACGACGATGTCGTGGTGTGGGATGGCCTGTGCCCGCACCGCGGCGCGCGCATCTATTCGGATGGCCGGGGCAATCAAGCGCCGGTCTGCGCCTACCACGGCAGGCGCGCGCGCGCCAAGGATGTGAATCGCTTCTCGATGGATTGGGCCGGCGAGCTTCTCTTCTTCAGCGAGGACGCGTTCCGCGTTCGCGATCCTGTTGACCCGACCGGCGGTAGCCTGGGCGCGTTGCGGCCGCACTCGGCAGTGCGCTTCGTCATGGACTGCCATTGGACCGTCGCAGTCGAGAACGCGCTGGACAACGAGCACGTCGCGCACGTGCACCCGGAAACGCTGGCCACGCTCGGCCTATCGCGCACGATGTTGGATAGGTTCGTCGAAGGCTCATCGGTCGAATACTTCGAGTCCATGAAGGGCGCCCAACTGGACCGTATCGGCCGCCAGTTCGAGAGCAGACTGCCCTTCGACTACGCGCATGCTCACCTCTTCCCGTACGCCTGCATCGCGACGACGCGCGGCTGGACCTATTCGATGCAGCACTACCTGCCCCGGGCTGATGGCCGAACGGACTTCATCAGCCGCTTGTTCGTGCAGGCTAGCGCGCCGGCCCGGCTGAACCATTTCTTCTCGACTGTCGCCGCCACGAACGAGCGCGTCTTCCGCGAGGATGCTGCCATCTGCGCATTGGTGCCGCGCGGCCGTCGAGGTCGCCTCGGCCCGAAGGACGATCGCATCGAAAGATTCCGAGAGGCGCATGCGGCTTTGGAATTCGAGAATCGATCGGCCGGGTGAAGCGATGAGTTCGCTGCCGACGCCTTCTCCGCTCAAGCGACTGAATCCGGTGCTTGAGGCGATCATGCGCGAATGGCCGAATCGGTCTGCGGACCAAGAACTTGATCTGGTGGAGCAGCGCCGTATTCAAGATCAAACATCGGATGTGGCGCTTGCGGCATTCAATCGAGAGCAGAACCAATCATGAAGTACAAGGTCAGCGAACTCGAGGGCGCGCTGCTGGATGCAGCGGTGGCGAATGCGCAGGGCTGGGAATGGCATGTCACCGCCGATAGATCGACTTGCTATGCCGCCGGCGGTCCTTTTGTTTGCGGTGATGCCTATCGACCGTCAACCAACGCGGATGATGGCTTCGAGATCATCGAGCGCGAGCGCATCGGCACCTCATGCGACAAGTCTGCCGGTCCGTCAGACCCTGCCGATGACGGTAGCGGATTCTTTTGGACCGCAGAGGTTGGACCTGGCGCATTCAATGACGATGGAGAAACTCGGACATCTGCTTTCGGTCCAACACTGCTCATCGCCGCGATGCGCGCCTACGTCGCCAGCAAGTTCGGCGAAGAGGTCGAGTTGTGATCAAACTTCTTGTCCCCGACATGCCGACAGCGGACGAGCTGCGCCCGTACCTGCTGCGCATAGACGCCGCGAAGATCTACACCAACGGCGGTCCGCTGGTGCGCGAGTTGGAATCCGAGCTTGCGTTCGCGTTGGGATATCGTGCCGTCGCAGTCAGCAACGGGACGCTGGCCATCGAGTCCGCCCTGCGCGCGCTTGACCTGCCTCCTCGCGCCCCTGTCCTGGTCCCGGCGATGACGTTCGTCGGCACCGGGCAGGCCGTGTGGAATGCAGGCCTCAGACCCATCCTATGCGATGTCGATCCGCTCACCTGGCAGCTAACGCCTGAGATCGCGCAAGGCATACCCGTGCGAGAGTGCGCTGTCGTGCCGGTCGCCGCGTTCGGAATGCCGGTCCCGACTGACCCCTGGTGCAAGTTCGCACAAGACACTGGCATTCCGGTCGTGATCGATGCGGCCGGCGCCCTGCCGCAACAAGAGGCAGCCCGTCATCCGCTTGTGCTGACGACCTTCAGCCTGCATGCCACAAAGACCATCGGTGCAGGAGAGGGCGGCGTGGTCAGCGGCGCCAATGATCTCTTGCTTCAGCGCGTCCGCGAGATCATCGCCTTCGGTCACTACGGTACGAATGCCAAGATGTCCGAGTATCACGCCGCGGTCGCGCTCGCATCGCTGTCGGCCTCGCGCCGGATCTTGACAACGGCGCGCATGCGAATCGTCTCCGGGGCCTACCGCCGCGGCCTCGAAGGCATTCCGGTGACGCTGCAGCGACCTCCCGATGATTCCGGATCCTTGCTGGTCATCAAGTTGCCCGCCAGCCGGCTCGCCGGATACGTCGGCCTGTGCATGCAAGAGCGGGGCGTTGCGACCAAGCAATGGTATCGACCGTTTATCGACGAGTTGCCACAGTTCGCCGGGCGCAGTTCAGCGCCGTCGCTGCCGATCACGGAAGACCTGCGCAAGCATTCGCTAGGCCTGCCGTTCCATACGTCGCTGACAGAAGACGATGTCGCCTATGTTTGCCGAACGCTTGAAATGGCCATCGCGTGAGCGCCGTCTTGTCTCCGCAGCAGCGAGCAATCATCCGCATGCTCTGCGCCGGCCTCTACGAGCGCGAGATCGCAGAACGCATCGGCCTACATAGATCGACGGTGCATGAGCAGGTGAAGCGCCTATACCGCGCGCTCGATGTCGGATCGCGCGGAGAGCCTGCTGTTGTCGCGGCGAAAGAAGGTCTCCTCGTCCGAGCACCTGTGTGGTCCGAAATGATTGCTTCAGGAGGAAGAGCGTGAGCGAAGAGAACCAAGCCTCGGCAATCGCGCCGAGCACCGTCATGATCCACAACGTCTCGCTTGAGCAGTTCGAGCGCGCGGTCTACCAGCGCAAGCACGAAGAGGCGAGTCAGTTGCTTGTCCAGGCCCTGCGCCGCATCAAGATCGGAGGCGTCTTCATCGGCTACCCGCCCGTGCCAGACCTCTACAGGCAGCTCTATACGCGTTTCTGCTCGGCCGTCATCGCCATGCTGGCCGATCCTTTGTTCTCGATCTCTCAGGACGGCCTGGATACCTTCGCGAGCGAACACGCGATCATGGACGTCTGCTTCCGGCAGAGCGCCTATGGCACATCCGATCACCTGCTCGCCCAACTGGCAACGATGCCGGGTGAGGAGGTCGATGTGCGCAAGCTGCGTTTCGAGAACGGCGCCTCGCTGGTGAAGTTCCTCGTGACGTACTCTCTGCGATCGAGCTTCGACATGGACTTCGAAGCGACCTTCAAGAAGCAGCCGCAGCTGATCTTCTCGCTGTGGGCCGGGATGCTTTCAGCGCTCCTGACGATCCATCCGAAGGCCCAGGAGCGGCACGAGTTCCTGTTGGGCCTGCATCATCTGTTTGCCGACGTGATCCCGTCGCCGGCCGTGCTGCCGTCCTTGTCGGACGCCTACATGTACACGAGCTACGCGCTGCGCAGCGACAAGCACGATGCCAAGGCGACGATTCATCGCATCTTCGCGCGCTTCCTCGATCACCATCAGGTCGCCATGCCGCGCATCGACCGCGTGCTCGGGCGCCGCAAGATCAAGGATAGGCGCGACAAGCCGGTGATCCTCGTCTGCTGCGAGTGGTTCGGCAGCCAGCACGCCATGTACCGCTGCTACGCGCCGATCATCAAGCAACTGCGCGATCGGTTCTACCTGGTCGGCATGAGCCGCTCGACCGATATCGACGATATCGGCAAGGCCACCTTCGACGAGTGGCGCGAGGTGCCTTCGGAGAACCTGATCCTCGCGAAGCTCATCGCAGAGGTGACGGAGATCGCGCCGGACATGATCTACTACCCGTCGCTCGGCATGGCGCTGTGGTGGGTCGTGCTGGCCTCTGTACGCCTCGCGCCGATCCAGTTCATGACGCTGGGCCACCCGGCATCAAGTCGCTCTCCGTGCATGGACTACGTCGTCTGCGAAGAGGGGGCGATCGCCGAGCCCGAGCTCTTCTCCGAGAAGGTCGTGACAATGCCGTTCGGCTCGGCGCGGTACGTGATGCGGACCGACGCCGTGCTGCCCGAGCCGCTGCGCGAGGATTTGCCGGCCGTTGTGCGGGTCGCTGTGCCGGCGATGCTGTGCAAGCTCAACGCGAGGTTCATGGATGCTCTTCGAGAGATCGATCAGCGCGTGAAGCGAACGAATCGTGATTTCGGATCTCCCGCGCCGCAAGTCGAGTTCCACTTCTTCATCAACATGGCCGGCGCCAACCTTCACCAGGGAGCGGCCGAGATCCGCGAGTACCTGCCGACGGCGCTTATCTACGAGCGCGCGCACTACAGCCAGTACATGGACCATCTGCGCCGCTGCCATCTTCACCTCGGCACTTTCCCGTTCGGCGGCACGAACTCGAACGTCGACTCGATGCTGCTCGGCATCCCGGTGCTGGCGATGGAAGGCAAGGAGCCGCACGAGCGCTTCGACGCGATGCAGCTTCGGCATGTCGGCCTCGATGACTGGCTTGTGGCCTCCAACGTGCCGGACTACATCGAGCGCGCCGTTGACCTGATCGTCGACCATCACAAGCGGCAGAGCCTGCGCGATCAGCTTCTCGCGACCGACTTGCGTGCGCTGTTCTACGGCCAGCCTCGGCCGCATGCCGTTGGCGGCTTCCTGGCCGCAGTCGAGACCATCTTCGAGCAGCACGAGGAGATTCAGGCCAGCGGCAATCGCATGTTCAGAACTGCGCCCGGAGTCGTTGGTGCGATGGCGCCGGCGCTATGACCATGCTGCCCGAAGCGGACCTGACGGTTGACTGCGCGCAAGGCATCGTGCACGGATGGACGGAAACGGCGCTGGCCGACATGCTGAAGCTGGCGGCGTTTGGTGCTTGGTGCGCGCGCGAATTCCGGGACACGCTTACGGACGTGGACGGCGGGAGCGCGCAGGATGCGATGGAGCGTCTTGGCGTCATCGTGAAGCACGAGGCCGAAGCGCCATGCGGCGATGGTTGCGTGTGCGTCGAGTACGGTGATTTCCCGCACGACTGCTACAAATTCCCGGATGGAGTGCGTCAAGCCATCGCCGATGCCGGACTCGTGGCAGCGATGGCTGGCAATGCCTACGCCAATTTTATGGGGCGTCCATGAAGCAAGAACTCGACCTGATCCGCGCCGGCCGCTCCGAACCGATCGACCGCGGATCCGGTCCGCTGCCCACAGCACCCACGCGCAAGGCCATCCGCGAGTCGACCGACGAGATCATGTTCGGCGCGCTGCAGAAGGGCAGCATGCCGGAGCTCGTGCGCTCCGTGTGCGAGACGATGCTCGTGGTCGCTCGCGCCGTCGATGAGCACGACTTTGAGCCCGGGGCAGACGACTTCGTCGCCGCGTCCATGTCGCTGATCGAGGCCGGGCGCAACGCGCTGGACCTCGCGCTTATGGTCGACGACAAGGAGGGCTGTCGCGCCGGCGCTGTGATGATCGAGCTCACGGTGCGGGGCATCTGCGCCGCGCTGAGCATCGACTACGACAAGGCATTACGAGCCGTGCTTGAAGGGCGCGAGCCGCCACTACCCACCACCACCAAGACAGGAGCACCAGATGGAAGCGATCATGGCGACGACAAGAACGGCCCTGCTGGCGAAACTGAGCGAGATTCTTGAGGCCCAGGTCACCGAGACGACTGATCTATTGTCGACCAGTCTCTGGGATTCGATGTCCATCGTCATGGTCGTCGCCGAGATCGACTCTATTTGCGGCCGCGAGGTCGACGGCGTCGCGATCTCGAAGGCGAAGACCGTTGCCGATCTGATGGCGCTGGCCGGGCTGTGAGGCCGCGATGATCACCCGCAACAGCAACCTGGCCGAGGCGCTTAACGCGTCCATCCAGGGCGTCGTCACGGTCGTGCCGAAGGGATCAGTCGCGAACATCCAACTCCCGCCGGGCGCCGATGATGCCGCTCGTCTCACCGGCGTGCAGCACCGACGCCGCGCCAGTGCCGAAGACACGACGGAATCAATGTGCCTGGCTGCGGCGCAGCGGCTGATGGCCGAACTGGAATGGAAGTCGTCGAGCGTTCGTGCGCTGGTCTACGTCACGCAGACGCCAGGCCTTGCGGTGCCGGCTTCGGCTTTCGGCCTGCATCGTTCGCTGAACCTCCCGCAGAGCGCGCCCGCACTTCAGGTCAACTGGTCCTGCGCCGGCTACGTCTATGGCCTGTGGCTGGCAATGCAACTGGCGCGCTATAGCGGCGACCGCGTGCTGCTTCTAGTCGGCGACACATCGAGCTCCATCACCGATCCGTTCGACCGCGCAACCGGCCCGCTCTTCGGCGACGCCGGAAGCGCAACGGCCGTCGTCGGGGACCGCGTGCTCTCGCATTTCGTGCTCGGCAACGACGGCATGAGAAACGAGCAGCTGCAACAGAAGCGCGGGGAGTTCTTGCACATGGATGGCGCCGGCGTCATGAGCTTCGCGCTGCAACAAGTGCCGCGGCTGATTGAAGACGTGCTCAATATCGCACCGTCGCCGGACTATCTCCTATTCCATCAGGCCAACAGATTTATGCTCGATCAGGTCGTGCGCAAGTCGAAATTGCTTGAGCGTTTCACGACCGCGCAGATCCCGAGCAACGTCGAGCGCTTCGGAAACTGCTCATGCGCTTCGATACCGCTGCTGCTGTGCGACATGGTCGGGCAGCAGTCGGCGCAACTGAGTCGGTTCGCGCTCTTCGGGTTTGGATCTGGGTGGGCGTGGGCCGGCGCAGTCATCAGCGGCATGCGCATGGATGTTTGCGAACTCATCGAGGTGTGATGATGCGGTCCTACGACAAAGCTACCCCAGGCCACGGTACGGCACCTTTCTGGAAGAGCCTGCGCGCCATCGTGCTACGCTGGTGCGATCGGGAGCGCGAGCTGGCGTCGTTGCGCAACGCTGTCGGCATGATGTCCGAGGCCCGGCGTGGGGACGCCGCCGAGTACGCGGAAATGGCCGGTGCACTGCAGCGCGCCCGGCAACAGATCCACGTGCTGCAGTCCCACCTCGACGCCAGGACGCAGCGCGCACACGTCGCCAGCGCCGACTGCTGGTGCGGCCCCACGGTTGAGCACATAGACCCGGACACCGGAGCGGCGGTGCTGGTGCACCGGCGACTGCAGTGAAGCGCTACCTCATCACCGGCGCCACCGGCGGCCTCGGCGCGGCGATTGGAGACGCGCTACGCGGGTATGGGTCGTTGCTCGAATTTGTCGGTCGCGGAGACGCCGACTTTATGAATTGCGCTAGCGTGACATCGGCGGTGAAATTCGCTGTCCATCGGCAGTTCCCGGACGCCAACGACGTCGCTAGGGTGCCCCTATTCGAAGGCATCGTGCACTGCGCCGGTGTCGAGCTGGTGCAACCCCTGCGCCTGACCTCCGATGATCAATATCGCGCCGCCATGATGGCTGCCGACAGCGCCTTCGCTATCCTGCGCGCGGCAGCCCCCAGGGGCGTCATGGCCGACGGCGGCAGCATCGTCTTGATGTCCAGCGTCGCCGCGCACCGCGGCACGCCCGGCATGGCAGCCTATAGCGCCGGGAAGGCTGCAATCGAGGCCATGGCGCGCTGCGCGGCGATCGAGCTGGCGCCGCGTGGCATCCGCGTCAACTGCGTGGCTGCCGGTGCCTTCGAGAGCCCCATGCATGCCCGCGTGACCGGTCGCATGCCGGAGACAGCGCGCGCGGCCTACGCCGCTAAGCACCCGCTCGGCTTCGGCACGGCTGAGGCGGTTCGGGATGCGGTCCTGTACCTGCTCAGCGACGCGTCGCGCTGGACCACTGGGACCACAATGGTTGTCGACGGCGGATTCCTGGCGGGATGATCTAAGCCTGTCCAGCAGCTTGCGCGTGCGCAAGTATCTGCCCGGAGGATAGCGCAGTGCTGTAGATCGCGACTTCTCCCAAGCCGCCGATGAATTGGTCGGCAAAAACGGATGAGAAGTCGGTGCCGATGAAAAACGGCGTGGTGCCGGCGCCGAACGCTGTTGTCGATCCCGATGCCATATTGGCGCCGTTGTGCCAAAGAGTCCAGACATTCCCCGAAGTCACCGTGACCGCGACATGATGCGGCCAATCATCGTTTAAGGTGACATTCGCCGTGCCGACGACAGCGCTCTGATCTTTGTTCAGGATTAATTGACTATCCTGGGCAGCGAACATATACGCGTTGAACCTTCGCATCATGACGGTGCCGTGAGCGGCGTTCGTACCCGCACGTCGGACCAGCGCCTCGATGGTGAAGTTGCTAGTGAATGAATAACCCGAGCTAAGCTGAACATAGCCTGACCCGGTCAATTGGAGTGAAGAAATTCCGCTCAGCAGCGTCGAACCGCCGAGCGTGAAGTTGGCTGTGTAGGTTCCATTCGGCTGCCCGCCGATCTCATTGTTTGCGGTGTTTCCAGTCGTCTCGGCCAGGCGCCAATAGCCGGCCGGGGAATCTGCAATCACGGCTGCGCGATACGTAGCCGAATCGCCAAGGCGCCGTTTACGGTAGGCAGAGGCAATCACTCCAAGCAACACGGGCGCGATGTTTCCGCGCTGGCGCTCGCGTGAGACGGTAAGGCGGCGTGGTGCTGTCGAGAATAGGATCACGTCAGATCACCGAATAGGTTCCATTCATCTGTTCCAACCTTGACCAAAGCGCCCGGGCTGTATTGAGCGCGCAGCGTGTTAGATGATGTGTTGTGCACCGTAACGTTGGCCTGCGAAGAGACAGTCAGCGTGCCGTTTCCCTGCCTCGTGAACACCACCGAACTGCCATTCGCTAGCGATAGGTTGGCATTGCTTGGGACGGTCAGCACCAAGTTGGAAGAACTGTTCACGACCACGCTGGTCGGAACGTTGAAATCTCCGGCCGCGAGCGTGTAGTTCGCCGTCTGCGGATTGATCGTCAGATTGGACTGGGACGACGCGCTCTGATTCGCCCAGACGACACCGTTCGCTGACCAGGTCGGAACCTGTCCGTTGGCGCCGCCGTTGAATGTGACGGCAATCGTCCCGTTCGACGTGAGCGGTGAATTGGCGACCGAGAAAATGGCCGCCGGCATGTTGAGGCCGACACTGCCGAGACCGTTCGGTACGGTTGGATTGAAAGACGCCGTGATCGGCTCGTTGTTCGGGAAGGCAACCCCATTGGCCTGAAGCGTGATGCCGAAGGTATGCACGCCGTTGGCCGAGCTGCCGGACACGATCTTGTAGCTCGCCCACTTGTTCGCGTCCTGCGGATCTCGAAGGTCGATGAATCCTAGGCTGCCGACGCTTGTCAAGTACGTAGTGAGATTCGCTCCGGCAGAAGATGTCTCGCTGAAGTAGAGAGAAGTCGCATTCGCCTGCGACGCATTGTTCCAGCGCACGTGTCCGCTCGCCGGCGTGTTAGCCGTCGAAGAGGTGTCGGCGTAGAACGGGTATCCACTGCCGTCGGTGATGATCTGTGCGACGACGTTGAACGTATATGGGGAAACGTCCGCGAGATCCTGCTTCGCGCCTCCGACGGTGTTGAAGCTCAGCAGCTTGACGTAGATCATCGTGCCGAAGAGAGAGGTCGGGACGTCGACCGCGGCGACTGCGCCGTCGAGGCGCATGAACTGAGATCCAGAAGCATGCGCAGACGACACGGTGCCGAACTGCGCGCGGCGGAGATAGCCGCCGAGCGTGTAGTTGAAGGCCGATGTGAGGTTGGCCGTGGTGTAGTCGATAAGCTCGAGCGCCGCGGCGTTGGCGCCGCTCACATAGGACAGCGTCCCGCCGGCGTCTGCGACGGCATTGGCGGCCGATGTCAGCACGCCGTTCGATGCGTTCAGGTTGACCGCGAGGCTATTCGTTGTGTCCGGGTCGCTGCCGAGCGCGAAGTTCGCCGTGAGCGTGCCGAAACGGGCCGGCGCGGTCACGATGCCTATGCGCTGGTACGAGCTTCCGCTTTGGCTTGCCCAGATCTCGGCGCCGCCCCAGTTCTGGCCGCCGGCCGTGCCGAGCCAGAGCTGGGGCGAGCCGCCGGTCAGAGCGAGCGGTGGCTGGAACATCACCGGCGCTGTGGCGTTTCCTGGTGGAACGGCACTCTGTGGCGTGCTGCCGGATGAGCCCTGCGTGCTGTAGGAGCCCGGCGTAGAGACGCCGATCGTGAGTTCCTCGGCCTCAATCGAGAGGTACCCTTCGCCGTCCTCCTCGATGCTGATGATGCGCACCGCTTGGTCGGCGAGTCCGAGCTTCGCGTCGGTGATGCCGACGATGTCCATCGGCTCCAGGCGACCGTAGCGCCAGCCGACCTTGAACTTGTAGACATTGCGCACGTACAGGACGCGCTGCAGGATTGTCTGCGCCACCGTGCGCGCGACCGCGGGGTCGCAGATCGCGTGCGCCGTGATCTGCTCCATCGGGCGCAGGCCGTAAGTGTCGATCGCCCATTGGTCCTTGGCTTCGGCAACGTACGGGTTGTACTGATTGCCGCGGTCTAAGCACTCGATCTTGACGCTGTTGTACGCGTCGGCCTGGCGCTTGCGGTCCAGCACCACTGGATCAACTCCGGGGTCCGGCATGAAGTCTGAATACCCGAGGTGATACTGCACCGTCAGGTCGGGTGTGTAGCTTCCGACCGCCGTGTCGGCGTAGGGCTTGAACTTCAGAAGATCGTCGGACCAATAGACAGCGGTGTTTCCGATCTGCATCAGCGCCGTCAGCAGAGACGACATTTGCGTTTGCGCAACGAGCGCTGGGGATATCAGGAATCCCGCTGCGGCACAGTAAGCCGAGAACTCGGTCAGGCTTCCGAGATGAGCGCTCGGCCAGCCCGCGCCGAACTTGTCAGCCGTCAGCAGAAGACTCGTCACGTTCGCCGTGTTCTGGTCAGTGCTCCCCAGAAACCCGACCACCTCGAACGAAAGATTAGGCAGCCCATCGCTGCCGCCGAGATCGAATGCGCCGGTAGCCGCGTAGACGGTGCCGCGATACGCGAGCGCTTCGTTGGCGTGATTGGTCGTAAGGTAGCTCCAAGGCGTCTGTACGTATGTGCCTTGGAACTCGCTAAGCCCGAGGAGCGAGAGATTTGAAGAGTCGTAGAAGTCTTTGTTCGACCAGATGCTCTGTATGAAATTGGCCTGAATCGAAGGGCCTTCCATCAGACCGAAAACCGATCCTACGGTGTAGGTGTATGTGGTTGTATCGGTCGTGACGCCGCCACCGCCCTTGCCGCCTGAGCTTTGGCTCTCGGTGTGAGGAATTGCCGTGAAGTCTCCATACCACAGTAGGTTCGACGTTAGGCGCGTCTTGCCGATGACGATGGGTATTGGCAGACCCTGCGAAGAATTCTGAATGCGCAGCGCACCGATCTTGTTCTCGGTGTTGTTGATCGTCTTGCTGCTGCCGAACAGGCCTGCCATCAGAGTCTCCCGGCGATGGAATAAAAGCGCACCTCGCGGTCGACCGTTCCGCCCTCTGCCAAATGCTCACGCGAGATGCTGCCCTTGGTTGCGTCCCCATAGACCACAGAGCGCTCTCGCCTGTACGCGTGGATCATGAGCGGCCAATCGATGACGATCGCGCCGTGGGAAAAGCACTTCCCAAAGCGCCACACGGCGACATCTGCGGGCCGCGGAACGTCGACCCGGTCAAGGTACTGCTCGACCCATCCAAGATAGCGCTCTCCGGCCTGATGCAACATCCAGTCCTGAGGGTATGAGCCGGTCTCGAAATGCGGCACGAGGCCTGCGCCGATGAATGAGGCGATGATCAGTTGGCCGCAGTCGACGCCGGCCCCCTTGATTCTGGCCTCATGTGCCCAGGGAGTCCGAAGCCAGCTCTTCGATTCCTCGACGACGGCCGTTCGCCACGCCTCCATCAATAACTCGCTTCGGGCGTCGGAATGAACGGGAATCCGCGGAAGTTCAGGAGATTCGAGAATTTGACATTGCACGTCGCCTGCTGCTTGTCGCACCCAGGGCGCACAGTGAAATGATCTCCAGCGGCCGGCGCAAATGGCAGTGGTTGCACCGGAGTGAGAGAGCCATTCGCGTACACCTTGACCGATCTTGCGACTTGGTTGTTCTGCCCGCTGGTAAATTGCATGACGCCGAGACTGAAGTAGCCGTCGGCCTGCGCGAGATTCGAATTGACGACACTCGTCGTGCTGCCGCCAGTGGTGTTTCCGGTGACCGTGAACGTCGCGGCGCTCAGGTTGCAGCCCGAGTCGTAGAGGGTATGCATGCAGGATGCCTGGTAGGTGTTCCGCGGCATCATGATGTCAAGCAGTTCAAGGTCCGACTTGATCGTCATTGCGACTTCGCTGCCGCTGATCGTCAGCGGTCCAACGCGGCCACTGAACAGATGCAGGGTCCCACAGGCCGAGCTGGCATGGCTTGCCGAGAATGATCGCGTCACGACAAGCCTTGCGCCGTCGAATCCGCCCTGACGCGCGAACTGTGCCAGCGGCATGTTGCCGACCAACGTATCGCTGTTGCACAGCAGGCTGACACTGATCTCGTCGACCTCGACGCCGATGACGTTGCGAATCGTGCCGCGCTTGACGATTGGGTCACTCATGGCTTAGACATACTTCCAGATGACCACCGATAGGCCGCCGCGGTCATCGAACGGGTTATTGTCATTTATCCAGAACGTATAGTTGCTAAATCCGGTAATGTTTCCTCCAACGAAAGCAGCTCTCGCCTGCTCCGGCGATGAGTATTGGATGCCGTCGCCAAATTGATACAGCGTCGAATTGCCATTTCCTATATATACCGCGTGCTGCCACAAGTTACCCGATGGGAACGCGGACCACGCGACTTGCGGCAATCCATACGGCTCCGTGACGAGATATGTCGCTGCGGCATCAAGTCCGCTGATAGTCAGGCCGACCGATGGAGATAGACCACAATTAGCAGGAGCGACGAGATTTACTTGACCTGCGAACTCAAGATCGCTAGGCCATTCTAGGCTTATTGTTCCGACAACCCCGTTCGAGTCCTGCATAGAGACAAACTCGAATTGCGGGATCGTGAAATCATCTTTGCTGAATTGGGCTGAAAGTTTTGTGCTGCAACAGGCGTTCAGGACAACCGTCATCTGCTGTCCTTGAAAACTCTCATTGAGAACTATCTGAAAATACGGAGACGCGGCCTGCTGCTGATTTTGAAGTGCGACCGATGATCCGGATGAAGAATCCTGCCATGAGTATCTTAGAAGAATATCTTTGCCGTTCTGAGGCGAATCGAATCCGTAGACCCCTGTCGTCTCGTTGCAGGTATATTGCCGCCCGATAGGACCCGACAACACACGCTCGTAAGCGGCCGAATTAGAGGCCCTGACAACGCCTAGGTCGCCGACGAAATTTGCGGCATGGGCCGCATTTGCTGACGCACTTGAGACGGTATGCGGCTCGTCCGTGACGATCCTGATAGCGCCCGATGATGGGGCGCTGTTCCCAACGACCAAATCAGAGAACAGTCGAGCGTCGATTGACGCGAAATGAGCTTGCCCCGTCAGTTTTCCTGCTCCTCGCATGATCTTGAGAGGGAAGACATTTCTGCCATAGGCCTGGCGCTCAGCGAAAGATGCCGTCAGCGTGACCCCTTGCAATGCACCGAACTGCATCGGCGTGGGAGAATTTCCGCTTGGCTTGTAGAAGAGAGCACCAGCGCTGAAGACGTATTGGTCCATTACGTGATGATCGGCGCCTGAATCTCGCTCGGGTCCGCCTGCGTCCCGTTATCAGGATCTCCAACCGTGTAGACGAGCGTCGATCCGTCGATCAGCGTGAAGGTGTAAGTCTCCGTCATCGCGTACTCTTTCGATGCCGCGAGGAGAGCGATTAGCGCGGCGCTGGCGCTCTTCATATCTTCGTCCCGAATGAGCCTATGAACTCGACTTGCTTGGCTTCCCAAAGCCGATACATGAACTGGTTGAACTCGCTCGTATCTTCCTTGAATCTGCAGCGCATGTAGTAGGTGCCTGACCACGTGAGCGCAGCATTCGCGGCTGGCGCCGATACGAATGTCACTAGGCCAGTGGAGTTAATGGAATAGTTCCCTCCCGACTGCAGGACGCCGGCCTTGTAGATGCTCGGGCTCAGACCGATGTTTTTCACGTCTTCGGTGAAGGCGCCGAGCGAGCGTGTCAATTGAAAGCCGGTCGTGACGTTGTCGCCGGTTCCGAAGTCTTCGAGCAGCGCGACCGAATCGCTGTCATCAAGGAACAGCCAGGAATCGAACTTGCCTTGCCTCGCAAGAAAGAATCCCATCAGCGAGTCGAGCTCGTTCCATGTCGAGTCGTCGCGCAGCAGATCGTAGGTTAGCGTGCAGTTGTAGACTGGCGTGCTCGTGAACGATCCGCGTAGTTCGCTCAAGTCGACCGAGCGCTGGATGATGGTGTTGAACTCCGGGACCTTCTTGTTGTTCCAGGTCAGGCCAGCCAGCGTCGGGTATAGGGCGTTTCCCATTGCCTCATCCGCCCTTCACCGGCATGGCGTCCCGTCCCATCTGGCGTAGCGTGTTCGCGAGCGGGCGCTTGTTCTGCTCGAAGAAGCGCTTCACGTCCTGGCCATCGATCGCGGATACATGCAGGTGCACGTCGCCCTGGCCACCGGCAACTCCCTGTCGGGCCGCGTCGATCGCGCTCGAGCTCGGCGACGCGCCGGCGCGGGTTTGGGCGACTGAGGAGAAGGCCGCGGTCGGCATCGACCATTGCGGTCCGTTCGCCGCGGCAGCGCCATAGCCATGGTCGGCGGATGCGCCTTGCGCGAATGCCTGATTGATCATGGTGGTGGCCTGCATCAGCGGGTTAACGCCGCCGCTTCCAATCATGTCTCGAATGCCCGCGGCAAGCGGAGCTGGAAGCACCATTTCCTTTCTGTGAATTTGCGCGAGTTGGTCTTCAGGCACATCGCCCCAACCACCAGCGGCTGATGCCAAGTAGGCCAAGCCAGCCGCATAGGTGGCCGCCCCGACTTCAGGCGCCATCGCCCACCCGTAGAACGGAATGGCCGCAACCGATGCCATGGCCGCTACTGCGGCCTCTGCTGCGTACCCCAGGATCCCTGCGACAGTGACCGCCTGCTGCATGGTGATTGCAGCAACACCTTCGGTCTCTATCAGGGCCATGCGGGCAGTAGACCCACTCGTCGCGGACGCCGTCCGAATGGTTTCTGCCTCGAGCTCTGCTGCCGTACGTTGTGCGACAGCTGCGCTCTCCGTCGCAACCGAAGAAGCTGCGGATGCGCTCTCGACGGCCTTCGTTTTGGCGGCGGTAGTGTTCTCTAGAACTACCTGAGTTGTCTTCGTCGTGATGAACTTCGAAAGAATCGTCTGGAGGCCCGTCGTGACGACGTTAACCATCGTGTCGATCGCCTTGTTGATGCCGGTGACGTCGAACAACTGGTCGGTGAACTTCTGGGCGATCAGATGCGTGAAGGCGTTCGCGATGCTGATCTCGAACTTCCGCCATACGTCGCTGATCTTGTCGACGCCGGTCAGGAGGTCATCGACCATCGTCGCGAAACCGTCCTGCACGCTCTGCTGCGCCTGGAGGCTGTAGCGCGCGCTTTGCAGCGTGGCCGCCCGGTCGATCTCGACGATTCGGTTCTGATGCTGCTGTTCGAGGTTCAGGCGCTCGGCATTGAGCTCGGCCTGCTTGACGACATCGTCATGCACAAGCTGCTGCTTGGCGTCCAGCGCCTCGGCGGCGGCGGCGAAACTGCGCTCTTCGAGCTTGCGCTGGATCTCGAACGCCTCGTCGGCGCTGATCTGGCGCATCTGGCGCAGCGCATCAAGGTCCGACTTCTCGCGGCCGATCTGGTTGTCTGCGCTCGACTTCTGCGCGCCGACAGCCACCTGCGATAGCGCATCTATGCGTTGCTGCTGCGCGATCCTGAACTCAGCAGCGTTCTTGCGCTCGACATCGCCGCGCTGCGCCGTCAGGATGTTGACCTCGGCCAGGAGCTTGGCTTCCTGCGTCTGCATCTTGACGCGCTCGGCCTCATGCGCCGCACCAGCCGGCACTGCCTTCTCTGCGGCCTTGGCGGCATCGAGCTCGCGCTGCTTGGCGGCGATGGACAGGTCGATGCCAGCCTTCTCGATCGACAGCTTCGTCGCGTAGTAGGTGTCGATGCTGACCAGGTTCTGCTTGTACTGATCGTCAAGCAGCGACTGGCTCTCGGCGAGGTATTCCTTGGCCAGCGCCAGCGATCCTTCTTCCTGGGCCTTCTGCAGTTGCATCAGGGCCGCAGCAAGGGCCGCTGCCTGCGCCTGGGCGGTCTTGTCGACGATGGGGGTTGTCTTGGTGCCGCTTCCTGGCGCCGCGTTCGCTGGCGTGCCCTGGGCCTGCGGCGTAAGGGGGCGCATTGCCGCTCGGTCCAGATCTTCGGCGCCCTTGCTCGCAATGGCCACAGCGCGCGCCACGCCCTCAGCGAGGATCCGGTTGCGCTCATCGACCCCGGCCTGAAACTCGGCCTTCGCGCCGGCGAAGTCGAGATGCAGGGCCTTGTCGGCCACGGTCGCGAAGTAGCCGAAGGCGCTGGACATCACCGCGATGCCGGTCTTCACGATGTTCACGACCTCCTCGACCGCGATCCGGAAGCCGATGAAGACGATCTGCACGACCGCAAGCGCGTTCTTGAAGATCTGCATCGCGGACAACGTCTCGCCGCCGAACAAGTCGTGCAGAGCATCGCGTACCGCGCCGGCGATGTCGACGATCGCGCCGACGACTTCGAAGACCAAGTCGCGCGCGCCGCGCCAAAGCTCAACGAAGACGCCGACGGCGTACTTCGTACCCTCCACGATCGTCGGTCCGAACGACGCAAGCTGATTCGCGCTCTCGGTGAAGATCGGGATCACGGCCTCGCCGATTGTCTTGACGATGCCGTCGTAGACATCGTGCACGTCGTTCAACGCGAGCTTGTACTTCTTGACTGCGTCGAGACCTTCCTTGGTGATCGTGAGGTTGAGCTCTTCGTTCTTCTTGCGCGCCTCTTCCAGCACGTCGTTGTTGAGCTTGAGGAGCTTTCGAACATCGTCGACGTTGCGGCCGAACAGCTGCATCGCGACTTGCGTCTGATCGATGCCGGGCTTGTACTGGCCGACGATCTTGATCGCCTCTTGGAATAGCTGATTCGAGCTCTTCTGCCCGCTGGTGAAGCCGGCGACATCGACGCCTAGATTCTTCAGTTCTTCGCTGTTCTGGCGCAGGCTGCGATTGAACTTCAGGAACGCGCCGCTATAGGTCTCGGCGTCGCTGCCGATGTCGCCCAGGGCGGTGTTGAGCGTGCCGGCCTCTTCGGCCGTGATGCCGAGCGTCTTGCTCAGGCCGTTGGCCGCGCTGTTGATCTTGATCGTGTCGCCGATGATCTCGGAGAAGGCGGCTCCGCCGGCCGCAGCAGCAGCGAAGCCTTTCCAGTGCTTGAGCAACTCGTCGAAGATGCCGCTGACCTCGCCAAGCTTCGACTTGAGGTCGTCGATCGAGGCGCCGAACTTGACGTTTACTTCGTTGCCGCCTTCAGCCATTCCGGTTTTCCTTGAGAGAAACCCGAGGCGCCGAGGAGGTCCATCAACGCGTTCAGGTCTTGCTCGACCGGCGGCTTAGGCGCGCCGCCGGTCTTTCCTGATCCTCTTGCCGCCGGCGTCGCGCCGAGCACGGCCGCGATCGCCGCGACGCTCACCGACAGTGGCGGCACCTTGCGCCAGTGCGCGCTGATCGCGTCCAGCCGCGGCAGCGTCATTTCCTCGTCGATGTACTCCCATGTCCAGCCGAAGGCGTCGATCAGGCTGACGTAGACGACGTCCCAATCGACGCCAGCGCTTCCCCCGGCGCGCCCTCGGCCTTGCGGAATCCGCCGATGCTGAGCACGGCGCCGAGCACGGCCTGGTAGTTGCCGATGTCCAGCATGTCGTCGAGCAGTTCCATCGTCATCGACGGATAGTTGCGCTGCATGGCCGCCAGTACGATACGGCCGACGACGCCCATCTGCTGAGGCGACGGTCGGCCGACGATGTTCTTCAGGCTCTCGATGTCCTCGCCGAGATCCTGGATCGCGCGGAACGCGAGCGGCGGGATGCGGTATTGCTCGTCGCCGAGCGTCACCCATTCGCCGCCGCGGCTGCGCTCTGTCGGGACGCGCACGAGCGCCTGTTCGGAGACGCCCGCGATCATGACATCGCTCATCGTTCCCACTCGATCACTCCTCCAAGCTGATGGTGCCGATGTTTCCGGCGTCATCGGACATCGCCGAGAAGTCGAAGGCCGGGATGGTGAAGTCCTCGAGCTTCGTCGCCATCGAGAGCTTTGACGACATGCAGAGGTTGAGGACCATGGTCAACGATTTGCCCTGGAACGTCTCGGTCAGCACCGTGGCGAACGTCGGAGCGTTGCCGAGCAGCTGGTTCGTGATCGTGATCTGCTTGCCGTTCGCCGCGTCGGTGTAGAGGTAGCTGATCTTCAGCGCGACGTTGTTCTGCGACGAGTTGAAGCCGTACGCACCGGTGGTCTCGTTGCAGGTGTACTGCGCGCCTACCGGGGCGTTCGCAACGCGCGAGTACACCGAGCCTGTCAGCGCCGCGATCACGCCGTAATCGGCCGTGAACGTGGTGTTGTGCGAGACGTTGACGACGTTCGCCGTGACCGTCGCCGCTTCTTCTACGGCCGTCCTGGTCGAGCCGGTCGCGACCGTCCCGGAACCGAAGAACAGGTCGTTGAAGGCCTGGGCGTTGAACTGCGCGAAGTCGGCTTTGCCGGTGATCTTGCCGGTACCTCGGCCCAGGGCCAGTGGGAACTGCTTGCGCCCGAACAGTTCCTTGACCGTGAGGGAGAACTCGACGCTCGCGCCTTGTAGCGCGCCGAGCAGGACCGGGGTCGCGGGGCCGGAAAGACCGGCGTCGTTCCGCTTGCCGTAAATGGTGCCGCTGCCAAAACTGTACTGCATCGCTGTTCTCCTGGTGCTCAGGGACTCGTGAGGAACTCGATCGGCACCGCAACGACGGCGTCGTCACCGAGCGTGCCCTCGAAATACTGGACGTCGCCTTTGATGGCGCAGTGTGAGACAAGACCGCCGAGCGTGGCCGACAGGCTGCTCGGATCATCCATGCCGCCGATCACCGCGGCCTCGATCGCGTCGAGAAGCGGGTTCAGGACGACCGAAGGCACGACATCCGGCACGTTCTGGGCCTGTGTCTTGACGTAGAGCAGCAGCACGATCTGGCATGTCCATATCGTCGGCAGGCCCTTGCGATAGTTCGCGTTCTCGCTCACCTGGCGCATCAGCAGCGCCGGTTGCGCCTCAGGCTCCACGTCTTCCCAGGTGGCTAGCTTGCGCGTCGCGGTGAGAAAGGCCGGCGAGCCACCGATCGTCAGCGCGGCGAAGAATGCGAAGACGGCGGCATAGATCGGTTCGCGCGTCATCGCAGCGCCTCAAGCGCGGCGGCGCGCAGCTCGCTCTGGATGCGGGGTCGGAACTCCGCCAGCGTCGAGCGCAGGAAGGACCGCTCCGGCATCACCATCGTGCGCGCGTGCTGGCGCACGTTGGCCGTGCCACCGCTCGCTAGTTTGCGAACGTGCGAGCCGACGGTCACCTGCCCGTTGAACCCGTACTCGTGCACCGCGGCATAGCGCACGTTCGTGCCCTCGGTCGCGACGACGCCGTGCGAGTCCTGCGTGACGAGGCGATTGATCGATCGGCGCAGCGTGCCGGTGCGGGTGTGCAGCACCTCGCCAGCGAGCTTGCGCTTGATAGCGGTTTGGATCTCGATCGACAGCCGGGTGACGGCTCGGAACAGATTCGCAGCCAGGCGATCGGCCGCGCCGCGCAGGCTGGCCAGAAAGGTCTCTGCGCGGATGTCGACGATGAGGCCGTCGCTCATACCGGCGCCATCCTGCGGAACGGGTTGAGTTGTTCCTTGACGCTGTCGTTCATGCCCTTGCCGTCGTAGCTGATCGTCTCGTTGGCGAGCGTCTTGCTCTTGATGCCGAGGTTGTCGCGCGCCTTGAGGTCGATGCCGACCATCTCGATGCACGCCTGCTCGACCGGCGGCGGGATGTAGGCTGCGTCGATGGAGATCGCGGTGCCGGCATCGGCCGCGTTGAAGGTCAACTGCGGCGCGTTGAAGCTGTACTCGCCCGGCTGCGGTACGTTCGATGTCGCGGCGAAGGCGCTGCCGTTCGCGCTGTTCACGATGCCGTAGATCAACGCCGGCGATCCCGGGTCCTGGATCCACAGAGGCACGTTCGCCGCCGGCACCGTCGCGTCGATCTCTTGCCGGTAGCCGGCGGTCCAACTGCAGACCACGTTCTGTCGCGCCATCGGGAAGCGCGCGCCGCCCTGCAGGTACAGCGTGGTCTCGTCGAAGCGGTAGCCAGGGCCCGTCTCACTCGTCGCCGCCAGCACCTCGACGCCGTTGATCGCGAGGTAGTCGATCGTCAGGATCGGCTGGTCGGGCAGCGTCAGCATGCAGGTTCCGGTGCCGTTCAGCCGGCGCGCGGTCTGCGTGATGATCGGGAAAGGCCGCTGCGTGTAGCTCCGGATCTGCCCGGACTCGCGCGCGATCAGCGAGGCGATCAGCGCATCGCTGCCCGACTGGGTGATCGCAAGGAACTGCTTCACGGCGAGGACGGTCGTCAAGTTCACGGCAGCGGCGTCTTCCGGTCAGGGCTTCTTGATCTTCGGCTTCGGCTCGGTCAGCCCGTGCGCCTTGAGCTCGGCCGCGAGATCCTTCGGCACGACGACGAGACCTTCCTCGTCGGCCTGCAGCGAGAAGCCGCCAATCGAAATGCTTGAGCCCATGCCGGCCGGAATCTGCAATGGGACCATCGACTCTTGCGGGAACTGGTTCATGCCCTGGGCTCCTTGTGCCGCTGCTGATGGAGACGCGGGGCCGAAGCCCCGCGCGATGCTGCCTCGTCAGGTGTCGCGCCCGATCAGCTTGCGCCGATGTTGGTGATCAGGCCCTGGCTCGGCGGGAAGTAGTTCTGCAGGACGCCGTCGGCATAGACGCCGTACTCGTACTTGCGCGTCACCATCGGCCACTGCACCTGGTAGTAGTCGCGCCGCATGCGCATCTGCAGCACGTTCGTGACGTTGCTCAGCGGGTACGGCAGGCGCGAGGTGGTGAACAGCATCGTGCCGGGCGGCATGTTCGGGTGCAGCCTGATCTGGAGCTCGGTGTTGCCGTCCATCGAGTACTTGTTCAGGTAGCTGCGCGTGATCACCGCGCCGCCGATGACCTTGCCCGGCTCGGTGGCGAAGACGATGCGCTGCGCGCCGGTCGTCGACGCATTCGCGGTGGCCGCCGAGATCGCGCCCATTTCCTGCGAGTTGACCCACAGCGTGGTCGGCGACAACCGGTAGACGTCCCAGAACGATTTCAGCGCCGTGTCGATCTCGACGACGCCGCCCTTGCCGTCCGGCGTCAGCGGCGTGCCAGTGCCCGGCGTGCCAGTCGCCTGCGTCTTCTGATAGGCGCCGAGCGAGGACTGCGATGCGAAGGTGATCAAGCCGTCGAAGACGAGCGAGTCGCGGCTGAAGTCGGTCAGGGTCAGCGCGTTGTAGTTCGACTGCCCCGGCGATACGGTGGTGCCGGCTGCGGCCGCGGCGATCAGCACGCTGTTGATGGTCGTGACGGCGCCCAGCGTCAAGTTGCCGGCGGCCAGGCCCCAGAACCACGCGTATGCGACGGCGCCGGCGACGGCCGTGACCGAAGCCGAGATCGTCGAGACGTTGGCGCTGGCCGCCGAGGTGACGTTCGCTTGCGCCGATGGGCGCGCGGTGCCGCCGTTGACCGTGTCGGTATTGCTGCTTGGCCCGGCGCTGACGCGCGCGATCGTCTGCACGACGCCACCGGTGACGGCCGCGCGGTAGTAGCCGTCCATCGTGAGCGCGACACAGGCGACGCCGTAGGAGACGTTGCCGGTCAGCGCGCCGCCGGTTGCGGCGGAGGTCAGCGTCGGCGCCGGCGTGTTGCCGAGCGCCAGGCCGTTGTTGCCGCCGAGGATCATGCGCTCCTCGCCGATCATCACCGAGCGCAGCAAGCCCTCGACGGCGAGCGCCTTCACGTCTTCGAAGCCCTCGCCGGAGTAGTCGGCTTCGAGCGTCACGTAGTCGTCCAGGCCGAAGCCGCGATAGGCCGCCGTGTAGTCGGCCGTTGTCGTCGCCATCACACCGCCGCGGTTGCCTTCGCTCAGGCCCAGCGGGGTCTTGTTGGTGTTCACGCCGGTGACGGCGCGCCAGTTCGCCTGGATGCCGCCCTTCGCGCTGACGCGCGGCGTCTCGTTGCGCAGCGGCGTGATGACAGGGTAGAGCTTCTTCGAAGGCGCTTCGAGGTCGTAGGCGGTGATACCGCTGATCGCCGAGGCGCTCTGCGTCCATGCCTTCGCGAGATCGGCGTTCGGCGTGCCCTGCGCCGCCTTGATGAGGGCGAGGGTTTCGGCAGTGACGGCAGCATTCATGGTTCGGTCTCCGTGTCGGATGACTGGGCCAGGGTTGGGAGGTTGCTCAAGGACGCAACGCAGCCGGCAGCGTCATCGAGACACCGCCCCGCGCATGCAGGGATTTGATGAGGCTTGCAGCCTCGTGCTCTTCGCCGTGCGAGTCGACGACCGGCGCCGGCTTGTCTGGCGTCACCTTGGCGAGCGGGTCTTCGATCACGTCGGCCGCCTTCGAAACGGCGCGCAACGAGACGCGGGCCGGCGCCGGCTGGTCTTCAAGTTGCTTGATCCGCACGGCCGCGGCGTCAAGCGCCTTCTGCAGCGGGGCGATGGTCTCGGCGATCAGCTTTTCGAGCTTCGCGTCTTCGGCCTTCGGCAGTGCCTCGGCGAGCTTCAGGATCTCGTCGCCTGTCTTGGCGGCCAGCGCGTCCGGATCGGCGACCCTTGCCTTCAGGAGCGCGCGCGCGGCCTCGACCTTCGCGGCCTTTTCGGCAGCGGCATCGCCAGCGGCGCACTTCGCCCCGAGGGCGGCCGAGTGGTCGTGCATCTCCTGGATGCGCTTCTGATCGGCGGCACTGTTGCGCGCCCCGACCTTGGCGAGATCCAGGATGAGCGCCTTCTGCAGCGCGCCGGCGCGCTCGGCGAGCGCCATCACGGCGGCCGTGTCGCCCTTCGCCGCGGTCGCTTCGGCGACCTCTTCGGCGACCATGTCCGTCAGGATCGATCCGCCGTCGGCGAGCCATTGCGTGATGCGACCGCCGAGCGCGGAACCGTCGCCTTCCATCTCGGCTTCGTACTCGACCGAGCTCTTGATGTACTCGATCTGCGCGAGCAGGTTGGCGAGCGCCCCGCAGGTGTACAGTCCCTTGCGCAGTGTCAGCGCGATCTCCGCCTTCTCGGCGTCTTCACCGACGCCGAGTTTCTTTTTGGCGGCACCGATCTTCGCGTCGATCTTCTCCTGATCGGCGGCGCTGTACTTGCTGCGGTTGGCGGACTTCCCGAAGTAGCTCGCCGCCGCGCGCACATGCTCCGCGGAGTCGAGCGGGTACTTCTTGTTGGCCTCGTCGGCGTAGGTCACGTCGCCGTAGTTCGCGACAGCGGCATTCTTTTCGCCCGGCGTCACATCGCCGCGCGCCTTGATCTTCTCGATCACCTGCGTGACGGAGAGCCCGAGCTCGTTCATCGCCTTGCCGAGCTCGGCGACCTCGTCCGGCGTGCCGGTGACGTCGACCGGCTCCGGCTCGGCCGGCTTGAAGTCCACCTTCGCGAGGCTGCCATCGGCCTTCTGGACCTCGAAGAACTTCGCGCCCGGCATGCACGGCCGGTCGACGAGGCTGATCTCGGTCGGGATCGCGGTGTAGCGCGTGATGCTGCGGTCGTCGATCTTCTCGACCTTCCGGTTCGAGTAGCTGCCGCCGATGCTGAAGCCGGTGTAGACCCCTTCGAGCACCTTGTTCCACTCGTTGTCGTCGACGACCTTCGCGCACACGTCTACCGCGCGATCGCTGTCCGAGAAGTCGATGCCGGTCAGCTTGCCGGCGGCGACCTTGCCGTGCATGGCGCGCACGTTTCCGAGGCTCTTGCCGTCGGTATCCGCGGCGATGTCGGCCGACCATTTCTCGAAGTGCGGCCGGCTGGACGCGTAGTCCATGATCTCGTCGGCCTTGTCGACCGCTTCCTCGGCGGCCCGGCCGAAGACCAGGCGCTTCGCCTCATCGACCTTGCGGATCTGCGCGAAGAGCTTCATGGGCGACGCTCCGATGAGGGCGGGATGGCTGACAACATTCGCGGCGAATTTTCAAGCGCGATTGCGCTGATGAGCGCGGCCAAGTGGTAAGCCTTACCACTTGCATCGGGCTTCCATGCCGTGCTGCGAAAACAATCGCAAAGGTCGGCGGTGCCGCCGCATAAACGGGGGTCCCAGGCCGTGGCAGCACGCGAGACGATGGGCACGAACATCGAACCGAGCCTGGTCCAGCGGCTGATGCAGGGCGTGCGATACGTCGTCAGCGGCGTCGGACCCGACAACTTCTTCGGCCCTTCGCAACCACTCGCTCCTCTCGCGCAGGACAAGACCGAAGGCCGGGCCCTCGACTATCCGGTCGGGTTCAATCTCCGCATCCAGCCGCGCGAGGGCGAGGCCATTGGCTTCGCCGACCTCCGTGGCATAGCTGACGGGTACGACCTACTTCGGCTCGTCATCGAGACTCGCAAGGACCAGATCGAGGCCTTCGATTGGGAGATCGTGCCCGTTAAGAAGGGCGATTCGGCGGAAGCGTACAAGGCCGAGATCGAGAGGGTGAGCGACTTCCTCTCGTCGCCGGACAAAGAACACGACTGGCCGCAGTGGCTGCGAATGCAGCTCGAAGATTTGCTCGTGCTCGACGCGATCGTGATCTACCCGCGCGCCACTCGCGGAGGAGACATCTACGCGCTGGAATTGATCGACCCGGCCACGATCAAGCGCGTGCTAGATGACGGTGGCCGCACGCCGCTGCCGCCGAGCGTTGCATACCAGCAAGTGCTAAAAGGCATTCCGGCCAGTGACTATTCTCGCGATCAGTTGTTCTACCGCATGCGCAACCCGCGCACGAATCGCGTCTACGGCCTGAGCCCTGTCGAGCAAGTGCTGATGACGGTCAACATCGCAATGCGTCGTCAATTGAGCCAACTCGATTTCTACACCTCAGGCAACGTGCCAGAGGCGCTCGCTCAGGTGCCGGCCACATGGACCTCAAAGCAGATCCAGGACTTTCAGGTTTGGTGGGATTCGCTGATGGAGGGCAACAGCGCGCAGAAACGAAAGATGCGCTTCATTCCGTCGCTCGACAAGATCGTGTTTCCGAAAGACGCGGTCCTGAAGGACGAGTATGACGAATGGCTTGCTCGAATCGTCTGCTTCGCCTTCAGCATCTCGCCGTCCGCGCTCATCAAGCAGGTGAACCGCGCGAGCGGCGAGCAGATGGCGGATACCGCTAAGGAAGAGGGCTTGATGCCTCTCCTGCGCTTCATCGAATCGCACATGACGACGCTCGTGCAGCGTTTTCTCAGCGCTACTGGCCTCCGGTTCCAGTTCAAGGTCGTCAACCGCGTCGACCCGAAGGCGCAAGCCGAGATCCACAAGATCTATGGCGACCTGGAGGCGCTGACGCCGGACGAGATCCGCGAGGATCTGGACCGCGATGCGATGACGCCGGAGCAGCGCGAGGAAGCATGGCCTACGCCGGTGCCGGCCGGCATGAATCCGGACGGCACACCGATTCTGCCGAAGGGTGCTGCTGGCGCTACTGGCGGCACCGCGCCGGGTGGGACGGTCCCGGTCGCCGGCGACACGAAAGCCACGAAGCCCGAGCCGACGGCCGCCGAGAAGATGCTGGCCGATGCCCTGGCGCTGCTCGACCCGGCGCGCCAGGCAGACGCGCTCGCGAAGGCTCTCGCGGCACTGCCGCAACCGCAGGCCGGAGACACCTTCATCACGGTCCCACAGCAGCCGGCGCCGATCGTCAAGGTCTACGGAGAGACGAACGTCCAGGCCGCGCCGGCGCCATTGACGAAGGTCGTCACCGCGGGGCGGGATCCAGTGACCGGCAAGATGGTCGGAGAGATCCGCTTGGTCGGCGACCAACACAGCAACGTCCGCGACATCGCCGAGGCGCTGGAGAAGATCAGATGAGCACGCTCACGAAAGCAGGCCGGCAGTTGCAACGCGACGCACTTGCGGCGGCGCTCGTCGGCGGCGCCTACGTCATCTACGACGGGGACGGCCGCGAGCTCGGCAAGGCAACATTTCCGTCGGACTGGGAGCGCGAAGGCGACAGCGCTTTCGTCTTCCGCTCTCTTGATCAAGGGCGCGTCTCTCGCGCAGGCATCGCATCAAGCTTCGCGGCAATCCCTGCCGGCGGGGAATCCGCACTGATTGCCGGGACCATCGGCCAAGCTCTCGGGAAGGGTGTCGACGTTGTTGTCGAGCCCATCAACGGCCAGGACGGCCGGCAACTCTACGAGGGCATGGACCTCGACATCGAGCTCTTCCGACACGAAGCGCAATTCGACATTTGACTGGAGAACGAAATGGCAAGAGGTGACGTTCATTGGTTCGCGCAGGCCCTGCTCGACGGCTTTAAGAAGAAGCACGACTTTTCAGCGGATACCGTCAAGCTGGGCATCGTCTCGAATTTGCCGGCGCTGACGGTCAACATCGCGAATCCATTCTGGGGATCGAGCGGCGGCGGCACCGATCTAAGCGCCAATCAGGTCGCGCTGGCCACCGGCTATGCTGGACCGGTGACGCTTGCGAGCGTCACCTGGACAGAGGTCGCGAACGTGCCGACATTCGCGGCGAATTCGGTATCTGTGGCGCAGGATGCCGGCGGCTTTGCGAATGGCGCTTTCGGCGTCATCTACAACGACACCGCGGCCAACAAGCCGGCCTTCGCCTTCGTCGATCTCGGCGGACCTGTCGGCAATCAGAACGGGCCGCTCGCCATCAACTGGAACAGCAGCGCCGTGTCGGGACCGATCCTC
>Ga0307516_10000942_pt1 | contig 40129 bp, 36 predicted proteins | sample 19_EM_MG_FD_203310 | JGI IMG/M metagenome (GOLD analysis project Ga0307516, IMG submission 203310) | Populus trichocarpa ectomycorrhiza microbial communities from riparian zone in the Pacific Northwest, United States - 19_EM | ecosystem: Host-associated > Plants > Roots > Unclassified | place... | reverse complement strand
CGCGCACTGGCAGCAGGTCAAAGAAGACACCATCGCGCTCAAGCGCTGGCTCGAAGATCAGTGACGGGACGCGTGGCCGTAAGTCACAGCAAGGCATCTCGTCAACATGACTTCGCTGGCCGCTTACCGCCCAAGAGCGCATGTGCCTGTCCTCGCGCCAAAACAAAAGGGCGCCGCGGTTTCCCGTTGCGCCCTCTTTGCTTGTGTGGGCGATCAGGCCTTCAGGCCTGTCATCCCACGCTCAGCGATCAGTAACCGCCGCCGCCACCGCCGCGGTTGCCGCCGCGGCCGCCGCCACCACCACCGTAGGGGCTGCGGCCACCGCCGCCACCACCACCGCCGTAGCCGCCACCACCACCGCCGCCGTAACCGCCACCGCCACCACCACCGTAGGGGCTGCGGCCACCGCCGCCGCCACCACCGCCGTAGCCGCCGCGACCGCCGCCGCCGCCGCCAAAGCCACCCGGGCGCTCTTCACGCGGACGGGCTTCGTTGACGACGATGGCACGGCCCTCGAGGGGTTGACCGTTCATGCCGTTGATGGCGGCTTGCGCTTCGGCATCCGAGCCCATTTCGACAAAGCCGAAGCCTTTCGAACGACCGGTGTCGCGGTCCATCATGACCTTGGCGGACGTGACAGTGCCGAATTCGCCAAACGCTTGTTGCAGGGACTCGTCACGCACGCTGTAAGCGAGGTTACCGACGTAAAGCTTGTTTCCCATGGGGAAAGCTCCTCAAACTCTCAAGACACAAAGACCATGTGGAGCTTCAACCCAGCGTGAACCCATCAAGCGAAGGTGCCGCGTCCATACACAGCAAACTAGGGCGACGAAAGGCAAGTCACCCCAAAACCATTATGAGACTATTTCCACAATCGCGGCAAAGCGCGGCCGGTGAAAGTGTCGTATTTCCGCGCCGTGATACCGGCCCTTGGCCACTCGTTTTCCCTGCGCCGTGAGGCAGTGGCGCCCCACAATCGGGCATGGACCTGCTGAAACCCCTGATCGCGCTGTTGGCGATCGTCAACCCCATTGGCGTGGTGCCTTTTTTCCTGCACTTCACGCAGAACTTTTCGCCCGAACAGCGCCGCCATACGATGCGCGTCAGCGCCACCGCGGCTTTCCTGGTGGTCTCGATCAGCGGCTTGGCCGGCCTGAAGATCATCGAGTTCTTCGGCATCACGATTGCCAGCTTCCAGGTCGGTGGTGGGTTGCTGCTGCTGATGTCGGCGATCCACATGCTCAATGCCCAGCAGGCCGAGAGCCGGCCTGATGACGTGCACCAGGGCCAGGAGAAAGCCGACGCCGGCTCTTCGATCGCGGTGGTGCCGCTGACGATTCCGCTGCTGACCGGCCCGGCAACCATCTCGACGATGGTGATCTACGCCGAGAAGACCAAGACCTTCTGGGAGCACGCGGTGCTGGTCGGTTATGGCGTGGTGATCGGCCTGGCCGCTTACCTGGCCTTCATGGCTTCGGGCCGCATCGCGCGGGCGCTGGGGCAGACCGGCATCAACGTGATGACGCGGTTGATGGGCCTGATCCTGGCCGCGATGGCGGTCGAGCTGCTGGCCGACGGGCTGACCAAGCTGTTCCCGGTACTGGCCGCACCCTTCGCCCCCGTTGCGCCGTGAGCCTGGGCCAGGCGCCGCGCATCCTGCTGCTGGAAGACGACCCGGCGATCGCCGGCACGGTGGCCTTTGCCTTCGAGCGTGAAGGCTGGCGGGTCGAGCAGGTACTGTTGGTGCGCGAGGCCGAGCGCTCGGTGCGGGCCGCGCCACCGGCATTGGCCGTGCTCGATGTCGGTTTGCCCGACGGCAACGGCCTCGCGCTGTGCCGCCAGTGGCGTGCCGACGCCGATGCTCGCCTGCGCACCTTGCCGGTACTGATGTTGACGGCCCAGGGCGAAGAGATCGACCGCGTGCTGGGCCTGGAGGCCGGTGCCGACGACTACCTGGCCAAGCCCTTCAGCCCCCGCGAACTGGTGGCGCGGGTGCGCGCGCTGCTGCGCCGCTCGGCCTGGTCGCCGCCGGTGGCTGAAACGCCGCTGATCGAGGTCGACGAGGCCGGCCAACGCGCGCTGCTGGCCGGACAGCCGCTGGACCTGACCCGGCTGGAGCTGAAGCTGCTGCAAGCGCTGTGGCGCGCCGCCGGCCGCATCAAGAGCCGCGAGGCGTTGCTGCTCGAGGTCTGGGGGCCGGACTGCGAAGCCAACGACCGCACCGTCGACACCCACGTGAAGACATTGCGCGCCAAGCTGCGTGAACGCAGACCCGACCTGGACGCCATCGTCACCCACCGCGGCCTGGGCTACGCGCTGGTGCTGCCGGGCACCACCGGGTCGCGCTGACCGCCCGCGATGCACCTCGGCCTGCGCCTGTTCTTCGGCTTCCTGGTCATCACCGGGCTGGCCGCGTTCTTCGTGATGCGGGTCTTCGTCGCCGAGGTCAAGCCCAGTGTGCGCGAGGTGATGGAAGACATCCTCGTCGACACCGCCAACCTGCTGGCCGAAGACGCCGCCGCGGACTTGTCCGCGATGCCCGCCGGCGGCGACCTGCGCGGCAGCCGCTTCGCCCAGGTGGTGCAGGCCTACGCCGGCCGGCCGGTGGACGCGCAGATCTGGGGCCTGGACAAACGCCGGCTGGACCTGCGCATCTACGTGACCGATGCGAAGGGCCGCGTGGTGCTGGATGCCGGGGCCGAACAACCAGGCAGCGCGGGCAGCGGTGCCGACCGGGCCCTGGGCCAGGACTACTCGCGCTGGCGCGACGTGGCGCTGACGCTGCGGGGCGACTACGGCGCCCGTGCGACGCGCGAGGTCCAGACAGACGAGCGCAGCTCGGTGATGTATGTCGCCGCGCCGGTGCGCGCCCGCGACGGCGGCTTGCTGGGTGTCTTGACGGTGGCCAAGGCGCAGTCGACCGTGGCGCCCTTCGTTGACCGTGCCGAGCGCAAGATCGTCACCGCAGGGGCCTGGTTGCTCGGGCTGTCGCTGCTGATCGGTGTCGCGGTCACGCTGTGGGCCGTGCATTCGGTGCGCCGCCTGCGCCGCTATGCACAACAGGCAGGCGAAGACGCTGCCCCCGGTATGCCGACCGTGCTGCCCCCTGCCCTGCCGGGCGAACTGGGCGAACTGGCGCGGGCGATGGGCGTGATGCGTCAACGGCTCGACGGGCGGGCGCAGCGCGAGCAGTTCGTGCGCGCGCTGACACACGAGTTGAAAGGCCCGCTCTCCGCGATCCGCGGTGCGGCCGAGCTGCTCGAAGACCCGTCGCTCAACCAAGCCGACCGCGCACGCTTCAACGCCCAGGTCGGCGAACAGGCCGAGCGCCTGCGCGAGTTGGTCGACCGGCTGCTGGAGCTGTCGAAACTCGAAAGCGCGGCCGAGCCGCCGCGGCGCGAGCCGGTGGTGTTGGCCGCATTGACGGAGCGGGTGCTCGCCGACCATGCCGCCGCGCTGCAGCAACGCGGACTGGCGGTGCAGTGGGCTCGGCGCGACGACGCGGTCGCCGTGGATGGCGACCCGGCTCAGCTCTCACTCGCGCTGTCGAACCTGCTGGCCAATGCGATCGACTTCGCGCCGGCGGGCTCGGTGCTCGAACTGTCCATCGACGCGTCCGAACACCAGCTGCGCTGGGCCCTGCGCGACCATGGGCCCGGCGTGCCCGACTACGCGCTGCCGCACCTGGGTGAACGCTTCTACGCCACCGCCCGCCCTGGCAGCGCGCGCAAGGGCAGCGGGTTGGGCTTGGCGATCGTGCGCCAGGTGGCTGCGCTGCACGGCGGCGTGCTGGCCATTGCGCCGGCATCGCCAGGCCTGCAAGTCGAGCTGACGCTGCCCGCGACCAAGTCGTAAGACTTCACCCTCGCTTCACACAGCCCTTCATTGCTTCACCACGGCGAGCGACGCTCTCGGGCATCGCAATTCGCCTGGAGGAGGCAAGCCCATGAAGAATTCGTTGTGGAGCAAGGTACTGGCCATCGGTGCCGTGGTGGGGCTGTTGACGCTGGTGCTGGCGCGCATCGGTTTCCTGGTCGACGAGCGGCGCGGCCGCCAGCAGGAGGCGATCCAGAGCGTGCAGCAGTCGCAAGCCGGCGCGCAATCGGTGATGGGGCCGTGGCTGCACCGCGCCTGTGTCGAGGAATGGGAGGTCGAGGTCGGTGAAGGCAAGGAGCGCCGGCTGCAGACCGAGCGGCGCGAGTTCCGCCTGCAGCAGGCTGCGCAAGACCTGAAGGTGCAGAGCTTCGCCACCGCCGAGTCGCGCTACCGCGGCCTGTTCAAGGTCAACGGCTTCCTGGGCCGCCTTGACCTGGATGCGCAGTGGCCGTCGCTGGCCGCGCTGGAGCCCAAGGCTGAAACGCGCGGTTCACGCCTGTCGTGTGGCCCGATCACGCTGATGCTGGCGGTCGCCGACACCCGCGGCGTGCAGCGCGCCGAGTTGAAGCTCAACGGCCAGGCCTTCCCGGTCAGCGCCGGCACCGAGCACCCGAAGTACGCCCGCGGCCTGCATGCGCCGGTGGCCTTGGCCACCAACGCCGGGCCGCTGCAGGCGCAGCTGTCGCTCGACTTGCGCGGCACCGGTCGGCTCGAGTTCGTGCCGGCCGCCGCCCAGACCGAGTGGGACTTGAAGTCCGACTGGCCGCACCCGTCGTTCGGTGGCCGCTTCCTGCCGGTGCAGCGCGACGTCAACGAGCAAGGCTTCCACGCCGTCTGGCGCGTGTCCGAGCTGGCCAGCAGCGCGGCGCGCGATGTGGCGCAGGGCACGGCGATGTGTGTCGGCGAAGTGGGCGGAGGCGCCTACGCCGAAGAGGCCGGCAGCGTGCATGACAACCCGAACTGCCTGGACAGCCTGGCGGTCTCGTTCATCGACCCGATCAATCCCTATGTGCTGGCCGACCGGGCGGTGAAATACGGCCTGCTGTTCGTCGCGCTGACCTTTGTCGCGGTGGCGCTGACCGAGGTGCTGGGCCGCACGCGCGTGCGCCGTGTGCACCCGGTGCAGTACGCGCTGGTGGGCCTGGCGCTGAGCCTGTTCTTCATGCTGCTGCTGGCCTTGTCCGAGCACCTGCTGTTCGAGATCGCCTACGCCGTGGCCAGCCTGGCGTGTGCCGGTGTGCTGGGCCTCTACGGTGCCCACATGCTGGGTGGCTGGCGGGCCGGTGCGGCGTTTGGCGGTGCGCTGGGTGGGCTGTATGGCCTGATGTACGTGCTGCTGACGCGTGAGCAGACCGCGTTGGTGGTCGGCACGATCGGCCTGTTCGCCGCCGTGGCCGCCGTGATGCTGCTGACCCGCAAGCTCGACTGGTACCGGCTGTTCGACGACCTGTCGGCGCCGCGGGTGCGGGCGGAATGAGCGCGGCGGTGCGAACCGGCGGCGCGATCCTGCTCGTGATCGCCGGCTTGGTACTCGTGGTGGGCATGGCCTACAAGCTGTTCCAGTGGCAGTGGTACCTCGGCGCGCTGCCGGTGCAGATCGAGGTCGATGGTGTCGTGTCGATCGCCGATTCGGGCGGCATTCGCGAAGGTTGCGGTGCCGCGGTGTTCGCGCTGTCCAGGGGCACGCTCGATCGCTTGCAGGACCATGGCATCGCGGCTTTGGCGGACGCGCACCAGGGCCGCGAGCGCAACGGGGCGTACAACGCCTTCGGTGCGTGGCGCGAGACACCGTCGACCGGCCAGGAGAAGGACGTGGACCTGCGCCTGAGCGGCATGGACTGCGGCGGGCTGGACGAGGCGCTGCAACAGCGGATCTTTGCGGCGGTGGCGCAGCCGGGGTCCTACTACGCGACCGCGGCGGAGTCGGGCCTGATCGTGATTCCGTCGCTGCAGATCGTCGTGTTCTCGTTCTTCGGCTGATGGCGGCCTGCGGTGCACCGGCGTCGCGGATGCGAGATAGTCCGGGCGATGAGCACCACGCCCACCTACGACCACATCGTCATCGGCGCTGGCACGGCCGGCTGCCTGCTGGCCAACCGGCTGTCGGCCGACCCGACGCGGCGGGTGCTGTTGATCGAGGCCGGTGGCGCTGACGATTACCTGTGGATCCACATCCCGGTCGGCTACCTGTACTGCATCGGCAACCCGCGCACCGATTGGCTGTACCAGACCGATGCCGACCCGGGCCTGAACGGCCGGCGGCTGCGCTACCCGCGCGGCAAGGTGCTGGGCGGCAGCTCCAGCATCAACGGCATGATCTACATGCGCGGCCAGGCCCGCGACTACGACGGCTGGGCCGCCGAGGTTGGCGATGCGAACTGGCGCTGGGAGCATTGCCTGCCGTTCTTCAAGCAGCACGAAGACCACTGGAAAGGCGCCGATGCCCTGCACAGCGCACCCGGCTTCGATGCCAAAGGCAAGCGCGCCGGCGGCGAGTGGCGGGTCGAGCGGCAACGCCTGCGCTGGGATGTGCTGGACGCGTTCGCACAAGCCGCGCAACAGGCCGGCATTCCGGCCACCACCGACTTCAACCGCGGCGACAACGAGGGCGTCGGTTACTTCGAGGTCAACCAGCGCGGCGGCGTGCGCTGGAACGCCGCGAAAGCTTTTCTGCGGCCGGTGATGCACCGCGAGAACCTGCAGGTCTGGACCGGCGCCACCGTCAGCCGCCTGCTCTTCGAGACCGGCGCCGACGGGCGGCTGCGCGCCAGCGGTGTCGAGGTGCTGCCAGTCGGCGGCGGTGCGCCGCTGCAGGCCCACTGCCGCGGCGAGATCGTGCTGGCGGCCGGCGCGATCGGCACGCCGCAGATCCTGCAGCTGTCGGGCATCGGCGCGGCTGAATGGCTGCAGCCGCTGGGCATCACGCCGCGGCTGGAACTGCCCGGCGTCGGCGCCAACCTGCAAGACCACCTGCAGATCCGCGCCGTGTTCGCGGTCGATGGCGTCAAGACGCTGAACACACTGGCAGCCAACTGGTGGGGCAAGGCGATGATCGGGCTGGAGTACGCCGCCCGGCGCAGCGGCCCGATGAGCATGGCGCCGTCGCAGCTGGGTGCGTTCACCCGGTCCGACCCGTCACGCCCTCACGCCAACCTCGAATACCACGTGCAACCGCTGTCGCTCGATGCGTTTGGCGAGCCACTGCACGGCTTCAACGCCTTCACCGCCAGCGTCTGCAACCTGAACCCCGAGGCGCGCGGCCGGGTGCGTATCACGTCGCCGCGGCCCGAAGATGCACCGTCGATCCTGGCCAACTACCTGTCGACGCCGGCTGACCGCCAAGTCGCTGCCGATTCATTGCGCCTGACCCGTCGCATCGCCGCCATGCCGGCGCTGTCGCGCTACCAGCCGCGCGAGGTCAGGCCGGGCGTCGAGTTCCAGACCGACGACGAACTGGCGCGCCTGGCCGGCGACATCGGCACCACGATCTTCCACCCGGTAGGGACCGCGAAGATGGGGCGCGACGACGACGTGGGCGCGGTGGTCGACGCGCGGCTGCGCGTGCGTGGCATGCAAGGCCTGCGCATTGCCGACGCCAGCGTGATGCCCGCCATCACCAGCGGCAACACCAACGCGCCGACGCTGATGATTGCGGAGCGCGCGGCGGCCTGGATGCTGGCCACGCCGGTGGGTGCGGCGACCTGAACGGCTCCCGGGGTAAGCCCCGATGGGCGGCAATCTGGTGCCCCCTTACAGTGCGCCCACTTTCGGCCCGCTGCCCTTCACGGGTGCACGGCTGAAGGGGGTCCGAGGAGACAAGTCCGGGCCAAAAATACAACTCGTTTAGAGGCCCCTGCGAGCCACACGCTGGCCGCCAGAGTGACCATGTGAGAATGCAAGGGCGCCAGCCAATCACTGGCGCCCTTTGCTTTTGGATCCTGCCCCCTAGGTCTCGGCTGCGCCGAGCCCGTCCCCCCGAGGGGGAGCGGCGACCTAGGGGCGGCCCGTCGGTCGCCACCCCCACGCGACTGCCAACCACCAAGGCTCCTTCCCTCGACGCCCATCGATGACCGACCTCGTTGTTGTTGCCGTTGCTTCGCTGTTTGCTGGCCTGATCGATGCCATCGTTGGTGGCGGGGGGCTGATCCTCGTGCCGGCGCTGTTCGCCACTTATCCGGGCGCGGTGCCAGCCACGCTGCTAGGAACCAACAAGGGCGGCGCGATCTGGGGCACGGGGTGGGCGGCGGTGCAGTTCACCCGCCGTGTCTCCTTGCATGCCCAGACGATGGGGCCAGCGATGCTGGCCGCGCTGATCGGCAGCTTTATCGGGGCGTGGGCGGTGACGGTGGTCGATGCGAGCGTGATGCGGCGCGCGCTGCCGCTGGTGCTGCTGGCGATCCTGGCCTACACGGTGGCGCGCAAGGATCTGGGCCGGCACCACGCGCCGCGCTATGCCGAAGCCCATGAAGCCATGGTGGCATCGCTGATCGGGCTGATCATTGGTTTTTACGACGGCTTCTTCGGCCCCGGCACCGGCAGCTTCTTCGTCTTCCTCTTCGTGCGCGTGCTCGGTTTCGACTTCCTGCACGCCTCGGCTTCCGCCAAGCTGCTGAACACCGCCACCAACCTGGCGGCGCTGGTGCTGTTCACCTGGAAGGGCCATGTCTGGTGGCAGGTGGCGGCCGTGCTGGCGGTGGCCAACGTGGCCGGCAGCCTGATCGGCACCCGACTGGCGCTCAAGCACGGCGCGGGTTTTGTGCGTGGTGTGTTCATCGCCGTGGTCGGGGCGCTGATCCTCAAGACGGGCTACGACGCGTTCCTGCGCTGAAGGCCGGCGCCCGGCGCCGGACATTCCGCACGCTGATGCGCAAGCGTCGCCGGCGCGACACGCCTGGTGAGGGTTCGCGCCGATGCCGGTGTGGTGATCGGCTGGCTACCCTTCCCCGCCAAGCCTACCATTGCCCTTCCGAGCGCCCATGACCGCCAACGACACGTCCTTCGGCCTGCCTATTCCGCCATCCGCCCTGGCGTTGCAGCGCCTGTACCACTGGGAGCGCACGGTGCCGAACCGCATCGCCTACACCCAGCCGATGGGTGGCGGCGTGGTCAAGGACCTGACCTGGAAAGAGGTGATGGACCAGGTGCGCCTCTTGGCCGGGTACCTGCAAACGCAGGGTTATGAACCGGGCTCGAAGATCGCGCTGCTGTCGAAGAACACCGCCTGGTGGCTGATTTGCGATTACGCGATCTGGATGGCCGGCTGCGTCTCGGTACCGCTGTACCCGACGCTGGCGGCCGAGACGATCCGCCAGATCCTCGAGCACAGCGAAGCCAAACTGCTGTTCGTCGGCAAGCTCGACGGCTTCGAGGGCATGAAGCCTGGCATCCCGGCCGGCCTGCCCTGCGTGGCGCTGCCGCTGGCGCCGCCGAACAACTACCCGAAATGGGACGACGTGCTGGCCAAGGTGAAGCCGTTGCAGGGCGAACCGGTGCGGCCGGCCGACGAGCTGGCGACGATCATGTACACCTCGGGCACCACCGGCATGCCCAAAGGCGTGATGCACAGCTTCGGCACCTTTGCCTGGTCGATCCAGTCGGGGCTGGACCGGGTCAAGGACATCGACGAGAACGCGCGCATGCTGAGCTACCTGCCGCTGTCGCATGTGGCCGAGCGCACCTTGGTCGAGCATGGCCAGCTGGCCACCGGCATGCGGGTCTACTTCGCCGAGAGCCTGGACACCTTCACCGCCGACCTGCAACGCGCACGGCCGACGGTGTTCTTTTCGGTGCCGCGGCTGTGGGTCAAGTTCCAGCAGGGCGTGCACGCGAAGATGCCGCCGGCCAAGCTGGCGCGGCTGCTGAAGATCCCGATCCTTGGCGGCATCGTGCGCAAGAAGGTGCTGGGCGCGCTGGGGCTGGACCAGTGCACGCTGGCCGCCGGCGGCGCGGCGCCGATGCCGCCGGATCTGCTGCGCTGGTACGAGCGCCTGGGGCTGCCGATCATCGAGGTCTACGGCATGACCGAGAACTGCGGTGTCAGCCACGCCACGCTGCCCGGCGTGCCACGCCCCGGCACGGTCGGCGTGCCCTACCGTGGCGTGCAAAGCCGCATCGACCCGGCCAACGGCGAGATCCAGGTCAAGCACCCCGGCACGATGCTGGGCTACTACAAGGAACCCGAGCTGACGCGCGACAGCCTGACCGCCGACGGCTGGCTGCACACCGGCGACAAGGGCCAGCTCGACGGCGAAGGCAATCTGCGCATCACCGGCCGCGTGAAGGACTTGTTCAAGACCAGCAAGGGCAAGTACGTGGCGCCGGCGCCGATCGAAGACCGGTTGGTGATGCACGCGTCGGTCGAGGCTTGTTGCGTGACGGGCGCGAACCTGGGCCAGCCGCTGGGCATCGTGATGCTGAACCCGGATGCGGCCAAGGCCGCCAGCAACGGCGGCCGCGCGGCGATCGAGACCTCGCTCGCCGAGCACCTGAAGACCATCAACGCGGCGCTCGACCCGCACGAGCAACTCGACTGCATCGTCGTCGTCGTCGAGCCGTGGACAGTCGACAACGGCGTCATCACGCCGACCTTCAAGGTCAAGCGCAACCGGATCGAAGAACTCTACGCACCGAACTACGAGCGCTGGGTCGGCAGCCGCAAGCCGGTGCTTTGGGCTTGAGCGCCTCTGGCGCTCAAGCCCTTCGGGCCGAACGTTGAGCTCCCCCGAGCCCCCTCCGGAAGGGGGCTCCAGCATGGGTGACAAGCCGGCCGATGGCCAGCCTTGAGGCCTGAAAAAACGATACACGCCGATACGGCGCTGAAAGGCGCCGTGGGCGCTGCCTCGGCACGATCGCCGCTCCAACGGAAGGAGCTGCCCCGTGAGTCGTGCCGAAAGAAGACGAGAGCGAAGGACCAACCCGGCGAAGGTGCGCCGGGCTGCCGCCGACCCGCGCCGCACCGGGCTCGCGTGCAAGGCGGCGCCGGGCGAGCATGTGCCGGTGGTCGACCGTGGCCGCTGCGAGGGCAAGGGCGACTGCGTCGAGGTCTGCCCTTACAACGTGTTCGAGTTGCGCACGATCGACGTCGCCGACTACCGCGCCCTGCCGTGGCTGGCGAGGATCAAGGTGCGCGTGCATGGCATGCAGACCGCCTACACGCCGCGCGCCGATGCATGCCTCGCCTGCGGCCTTTGCGTTGCCGCATGCCCGGAGCGGGCGATCCGCCTCGCCCCGGTGGAGTGATCAGGCGGCGGTTTTGACCCTCAGGCGCCAAGCGTGCAGCAGCGGCTCGGTGTAGCCGCTGGGCTGCTCGACGCCCTCGAAGACCAGGTCGCACGCGGCCTGGAACGCCATCGACTCATCGAAGCGCCCGGCCATCGGCTGGTAGGCCGGATCGCCGGCGTTCTGCTGGTCGACCACCTTGGCCATGCGCTTCAAGGTGTTGCGCACCTGCGCCTTGCCGGCCACGCCATGCAGCATCCAGTTGGCCATGTGCTGGCTCGAGATGCGCAGCGTCGCGCGATCTTCCATCAGGCCGACGTTGTGGATGTCGGGCACCTTCGAGCAGCCCACGCCGTGGTCGACCCAGCGCACCACATAGCCGAGGATGCCCTGCGCGTTGTTGTCCAGCTCCTGCTGGATCTCGGCGTCGCTCCACTGCGGGGCAGCGACCACCGGGATGCTCAGCAAGCCCTTGAGGATCTCTTCGCGCACCTCGTCGCGGGTCGACTTCCTGTCGGCCTTCTCCAGATCCTTTTGCACCTGCGCCACGTCGACCTGGTGGTAGTGCAGCGCATGCAGCGTCGCAGCCGTCGGGCTGGGCACCCAGGCGGTGTTGGCGCCGGCCTTCGGATGGCCGATCTTCTGCTGCAACATCGCGGCCATCAGATCCGGCATGGCCCACATGCCCTTGCCGATCTGCGCGCGACCGCGCAGGCCGCACTGCAGGCCCACCAGCACATTGCTGCGCTCGTAGGCAACAATCCACGCGCTGGTCTTCATGTCGCCCTTGCGCAGCATCGGGCCGGCCTGCATGGCGGTGTGCATCTCGTCGCCGGTGCGGTCGAGGAAGCCGGTGTTGATGAAGGCCACGCGTGACTTGGCGGCGGCGATGCAGGCCTTCAGGTTGACCGACGTGCGGCGCTCCTCGTCCATGATGCCGAGCTTGACCGTGTGCTTGGGCAAGCCCAGCAGCTTCTCGACGCGGCCGAACAGTTCGTCGGCGAACGCCACCTCGGTCGGCCCGTGCATCTTCGGCTTGACGATGTAGACGCTGCCGGTGCGCGAGTTGCGCAGCCCGTCGGCGCCGTGGCCTTGCAAGTCGTGCAGCGCGATCGTCGTGGTGACCACCGCGTCCAGGATGCCTTCGGGGATCTCACGGCCCTCGGTGCCCCACAGGATCGCGGGGTTGGTCATCAGGTGGCCGACGTTGCGCACGAACAGCAGCGAGCGGCCATGCAGCGTGACCGCCTCGCCCTTCGGACCGGTGTAGACGCGGTCGGCGTTCAGGCCGCGCGTCATCGTCTGGCCGCCCTTGCTGAAGGTCTCGGTCAGCGTGCCCTTCAGGATGCCCAGCCAGTTGCCGTAGGCCTGCACCTTGTCGGCCGCATCGACGACGGCCACCGAATCCTCCAGGTCGAGGATGGTCGACAGTGCCGACTCGATCACGAGGTCGCTGACACCGGCGGCATCGGCCGCACCAATGGGCGTCGAACGGTCGATGCGGATGTCCAGATGCAGACCGTGATGTTGCAGCAGCACCGAAGACGGCGCTGCTGCGTCGCCTTGGTAGCCAATGAACTGCTTGGCCTTCTTCAGCGTGGTCGTGGTGCCGTTGTTGAGGGTGACCGCGAGTGCGCTGCCGTCGATGCGGTAGCCCGTCGAGTCGAGGTGCGAGCCGCTGGCCAGCGGCACGGTGCGGTCCAGCACATGACGTGCATATTCGATGACCTTGGCGCCACGCACCGGGTTGTAGCCCTTGCCCTTCTCGGCGCCATCCGTTTCGGGCAGCACATCGGTGCCGTACAGGGCGTCGTACAGCGAGCCCCAGCGCGCATTGGCGGCGTTCAGCGCATAGCGCGCATTGGTGATCGGCACCACCAGCTGCGGGCCGGCTTGGGTGGCCAGCTCGGCGTCGACGTTCTTGGTCTTGACCTTCACATCGCCTGGGTCGGCAACCAGGTAGCCGATCTTCTGCAGGTGCTTGCGGTAGGCCTTCATCTTGGCCTTCTTGTCCAGCGGGCCGGGATTGGCGCGGTGCCACTCGTCCATCGCCGCTTGCAGGCGGTCGCGCTCGGCCAGCAGCGCGGCGTTCTTCGGCGCCAGCTCATGCACGATCCGGTCGAAGCCGGCCCAGAAGTCGCCCGCATCGACGCCGGTGCCGGGCAGCACCTGCTCGTCGATGAAGGTCTTCAGCTCGGTGGCGACCTGCAGGCCGTGGATCGTGGTGCGATTGGTCATCGTCAATGCCTCGTTATGTAGGGGAAGAGAATTCAGGAAGAAAAGAAGTCGAGCACGTCGTGCAGGCTGCGGCCGGTGCGTGTCGGCTCGGTACCCAGGCGTTCGAGCGGCAAGCCAGCCCGGTTGACCCACAGCGTCGTGAAGCCAAACCAGGTGGCGCCGATCGCGTCCCAGCCGTTGCTGGAGACGAAGAGGATTTCGCGCGCCGGCAACTTCAAGGCAGCCGGGCCGACGGCGTAGGCGGCCGGATCGGTCTTGAAGCGTTGCGTTTCGTGCACGCTCAGCACCGGGTCGAGCAGGTCGGCCATGCCGGCGCTCTTGACCGCGCTGGCCAGCATCTCGGGGTCGCCATTGGACAGGATGCCGGCGCGGATGCCGCGCCGCTTCAGTGCGGCCAGCACGGCGTGGTTCTCGGGGAAGGCCGACAGGTGGCGGTACTCGTTCAGCAGGCGCTGCTCGGCGTCGGCGTTCAGGGCCAGGCCCAGGCGCTCGGCCGAAAATTGCAGCGCCGCGCGGGTCAGCGTCCAGAACGGCTGATAGCGCCCGCTCATCGAAGTGAGCCGCGAGTATTCGATCTGCTTGTCGCGCCAGGCCTCTGCCAACCGTTCGCCCGCGCCGGGGAAGAGTTGCTCGGCGGCGAGCCCGACGCTGTAGACGTCGAACAGGGTGCCGTAGGCGTCAAACAGCACCGCGCGTGGCGCGGGAGTGGCTTTGTCCATGGGTCGAGAATTTATTCGATACCTGGTTCGCCATTACCAACGCCGAATGCGATGGATTTGTGACTTGGATGCACAGATGGCTCGATTTACCATCGCGCCGTGGACCGTTTGAAGCAGATCGAGACCTTCGTCGCGGTGGCGACCAAGGGCAGCCTGACGGCCGCGGCGCTGGCCGAAGGCGTCGCGCCGGCAGTCATCGGCCGGCGCATGGACGCGCTTGAGGAGCGGCTGGGCGTGAAGCTGCTGCAGCGCACGACACGCCGCATCAGCCTGACCCACGAAGGCAGCGCCTTCCTCGAGAGTTGCCAGCGGCTGATCGCCGACTTCAACAACGCCGAGGCCAGCGTCTCGGCCGGTGGCGTGAAGGCGAGCGGCCACCTGCGCGTGACCGGCCCTGCCGGTTTTGGCCGCCGTCATTTGGCCCCGCTGGTGCCCGCGTTCCTGTCGCGTCATCCCGATGTGAGCCTGTCGCTGAACCTGTCGGACCGTGTCGTCGACCTGGTCAACGAAGGCTATGACTGCGCGGTGCGCGTCGGCGATCTGCCCGACTCCAGCCTGGTCAGTGTGAGGCTGGCCGACAACCGGCGGATGTGCGTGGCGGCGCCTGCTTACCTGCAGCGCGCCGGCACGCCGGCGCACCCCGGCGAACTCGCGCGCCACCAGTGCCTGACCCTGAGTTCGGAGGCCAGCCAGTCGCGCGGCTGGGCGTTCTCGGTCGACGGCGAAGTGACCCATTTGCGGCCAGGTGGCCGGCTCGATTGCAGTGACGGCCAGGTGCTGCACGAATGGTGCCGCGAAGGGCTGGGCATCGCCTGGCGCAGCACCTGGGAGGTGCAGGCCGACATGGCCAGCGGCCGGCTGGTCAGCGTGTTGGACAACTTCGCAGCGCCGCCGAACGGCATCTATGCCGTTTTTCCCAGCGCCCGCCACCTGCCTTTGCGGGTCCGCTTGTGGATCGATTTCCTCAAGCACAGCTATGGCGACGCCGGGTACTGGGGCCGCGCAGCCTGACCGCCCCTCTGAGGGGTAAGACGCCGACTCCGTTCAGCGACTACGGGATCACCCTCGGTTTCCTAGCACGTCTTTCGGGTAATCCCGCAGTTTGATTGTTCGCGATTCGTTAACACGCAATAAACGCCACGAGCATTTATTGCCTGAGCAACAATCTCTACAGTTGCATCCATCGATGAGCCGCAACCGTATAACGACTCACCGAGGCTGGACAAGACGGAGCACGACAGTAGGTGCTCACCGCCATGCCCGGACAAGTTTTTATGAACGTTTCACTCAAAGGATGACCACCATGTTCGCCAAGCAAGCCCAAATCGCCGTCGCTGCACTCGCTTTCGCCGTTGCCGGCAGCGCCTTCGCCGCCGAACCGCAGCGCAACGTGTTCGACACCGAAACCAACCTGCGCGCCCCCGCCCCCGAGGCGAAGTTGACGCGTGAGCAAGTTCGCGCCGAGTTCCTGGCCGCCCGCGCCAACGGCGAAGTCAACGTCTTCGACAACGAGACCGTCGCTTACGTCAAGCCGGTCGTCCGCGCCGACCAGACCCGCTTGGCCCAAGCCAAGGCCAAGTAAGCCTCTGCAGAGCGGCAGCCTCACCCCCGCCGCCGCCTCTGCGCCGCGTTTCAAAGAATCGATACACGCCGATACCGGGCTGAAAGGACGCGCCACGAGCGCCCCAGCACGATGAGGCCCTGTCTCACCAAGACCCTGAAGGACACCACCATGTTTGCCAAGCAAGCCCAATTTGCACTCGCCGCCGTCGCCTTGTCGCTCGCCAGCGGTGCGTTCGCCCAGTCGGCGGCGCGCAATGTTTTCGACACCGAAACCGACCTGCGCATGCCGGCGGCCGCGTCGGCCAGCGGCGTGAGCCGCGAAGCGGTGCAAGCCGAGTACATCGCCAAGCGTGATGCCAAGGGCATCTCGAGCTTCAACCCGGAGGCGTACTACTTCGCGCAGAACAACGATTCGGGCCCGGCGATCATGGCGCTGTTCTCGAGCAAGAAGACGCAGACCGCGTCGGCTTCAGGCCTGACCCGCGAAGAAGTGCGTGCCGAAGTGCTGGCTGCCCGTGCCAACGGTGAAATGAACCCGTTCGACACCGAGACCTACCAGCGCCTGCCGCAAAACGTGCGGCAGCCGGCCCCGACCGCGCTGGCTCAGCGCTGAGCCGCAGCGCCTGACTCTGTGCAGGGCCCCAGGCGGCTCTGTTGATTTGCCGAGCGCCCAAGCAAAAAGGGCGGGGAAAACTCCCCGCCCTTTCGCATTCCCCGACCCCTCTGCAATTCGCCACTCGACTTTATGCAAGCCGGTGGCGGCTGCCACCCACAAAAGGTTGATGCGCAGCGGATCAAACGCAGGGGTTTGTGCGAAGCCTCACGGATGCGCAGCCATCACCTCGGCCACCGAGGCCGTCAGGCGCTGGCCATAGTCCAGGTGCAAGAATTCATTCGGACCGTGGGCGTTGCTTTTCGGCCCGAGCACGCCGCAGACCATCATCTGGGCCTGCGGAAAGCCCTGTTGCAGCAGGTTCATCAGCGGGATCGTGCCACCTTGGCCGATGTAGCCGAGCGGCTCGCCGAAGTGGGTGCGTGAAGCCGCATCCAGCGCCGTCTCCAACCACGGATTGGTGGCCGGGGCATTCCAGCCGGTCGCGCCCCAGTCGCCAGCGCGGCCGTCGGGCTGGAAGGTGACCTTGGCGTTGTAGGGAGCGTTGTCCTCCAGCAGGGTCTTCAGCGCGACGGCTGCCTCATGGCCGGGTACCAGCGGCGGCAGCCGCAGGCTGAGCTTGAACGCGGTGTACGGGCGCAGCACGTTGCCGGCGTTCGACAACGGCGGCATGCCGTCGACGCCGGTGATCGACAACGTCGGCCGCCAGGTGCGGTTCAGCAGCGCCTCGACGGGGTCGGTAGTGGTTGGCAACGCCACGCCACCGTCGGTACCGCAGGCCCAGGGGTAGCGCTTCCAGACCTCGTCGCCCAGGGTTTCGGCCGTCTTGCGCGCCTGCGCGACCCGCTCGGCGGGGATCGCGCAATGAAAGGCGCCGGGCAGCAGATTGCCGGTCTTCGAATCTTCCAGCCGGTCCAGTACCTGGCGCAGGATGCGAAAGCTCGACGGCACCAGGCCGCTCGCGTCGCCCGAGTGGATGCCCTCGGTCAGGATCTCGACCTTCAGCGTGCCGGTGATGTTGCCGCGCAGACTGCTGGTCAGCCACAGCTGGTCGTAGTTGCCCGCGCCCGAGTCCAGACAGACAACGAGGCTGACATCGCCAAGACGCCCTCTCAGTTTGTCGAGGTAGTACGGCAGATCGAACGAACCGGATTCCTCGCAGCTTTCGATCAGGCCGACGATGCGCGGGTGCGGGATGTTCTGCGCCTTCAGCGCCTCGATCGCGCTGACGGCAGCGTAAATCGCATAGCCATCGTCGGCACCACCGCGGCCGTACAGCTTGCCGTTCTCGATCTTCGGCGTCCACGGCCCCAAGTCAGAGCGCCAGCCGCTGAACTCGGGCTGCTTGTCCAGGTGGCCGTACATCAGCGCGGTTTGGGTGTTGCCAGCGCGGGTCGATTCGACCTCGAAGAAGATCACCGGCGTCTTGCCCTCGGCGCGGATGACCTCCAGCGTCAGCCCCGGCACCTTGCGGCTTTCGACCCAGGCCGCAGCGTCACGCACGACCTTGTCGATCAGGCCATGGGCTTGCCAGTCAGGGTCGAACAACGGGCTCTTGGCCGGCACGGCGATGTAGTCGGTCAACTGCGGCACGATGCGTTCGCGCCAGGCGGTGTCGACGAAGCGGCCAAGCGCGGCCGAATCCAGTGAAGGGAGTTTGTCGGGGGCGTTCATGGTGTGAACCTCGGGATGACGACGGTGGCCGAAATGTGGCTGGTAGGCCGAGCCCTTGATTGTGCGCCGCCCGCCGCGAGCCCCTGTCGCGCCGTGTGCCTATTCGGCGCGGGCTTGGAAATCGCGCCAGGTCAGGCCAGCGGGCGGAGGCACACACTGGAACGGCGGCGGTGATGCGGCCATCTTCTCGGGGTCGTTGCAGACCTCGAAGAACTCGGCCGACGCGGGGTTGCGGAACTCGCGCAGCCGCGCGGCCAGGTAGCTGGCCTTGTCCCGGTTGCCCGACTCGGCCAATGCCTGGGCCCAAGCCAACATCAGCCGCGTATCCAGCAGCGAATGGGTTGTGGTACCAAAGGCGGCCATTGCCGCCGAAGGTGGATTGGTGGTCGTCGCTGCCGCGTAGTCGGCATGGTGGGAGAAGAAGACACTGCCTTGACCCCGCTCGATCCGTTCGGACAGCGGGCCGGCGTCATCGGTCGGCGCGTAGATCGCGACGACCTTCCAATAGTCATACAGCGCGTACAGGCTGCCGACCATCATCAAGACTCCCGCCAGACGCAGAAGAACCGGGGCGCCGAACCGCGGCGCGGGCAACTCGTGTTTCGGTTTCTCAGGCTCTGGTGCGCGCAGCGCATAACCCCAGGCCCAGGCCGTGGGCAGCAGGAAGTAAGCGTACCAAAGCGGGTACTCGAACAGGCTGTGCACACCGATCATCAGCACCATCATGAACGCAGCGCGTGAGCCGGCGCCCTCTTCGCCCGGGACGCGCCATGAGCGCACTGCAGCCTGCACCAATGCCCACGACAGCAGTCCCAACACCAGGCTGCCGAGCGGCACGCCGAGCTCGACCCACAGCTGAAGTGGCAGGTTATGCGTGTGATCGAAAAAGGCGACAGGGCGGTCCGGGAACGGGGTCAGCGTCCAGGCGAAATTGAATTCGCCGAAGCCGACGCCGGTCCACGGCTGTTGGCGAATCAGCTCCAGCGTGTTGGCCCAGATGCCGAAGCGCGAGGCCGACACGTCACCTTCGGCCAAGCGTCCTTCACCGCCGAAGGTGTGGCTGGTGGCATGCGCCCAGCCACTCATGGCTAGAGCGATCAACAGATAGGCGACCGGTGCGGCGACCAACGCAACGCGAACCCAGCGCGCGAGCCGCCTGTCTACCAAGCCCCAAAGCGCGAGCAAGACCACGCCGACGATGCCGGTGCGTGAGGCCGTCAATACGACCGCCCAGATCAGCAAAGAGCCGAGCAGCAGGGCGATGCGCCGATCCAGCCGCCAAGCCACGATCCGACCTGCGTGAGCCAGCGGCACCCATGCAATCAAGGCCCACAGAAGCAGGCTGCTCAGGTGGTTCGGCTGGCGCAGGTTGCCTACCGCGCGTCCGGGCAAACCGGTGCGGGCAATCACACTGCCATCGGTCGAGCCCGGTGCAAAGACCTGTACCAGTGCGATGAGCGTGCTTGCAAGGCCGGCAAGCAGCAAGGCGGTGTGGAGGGTCCGCGCGGCGTCGAGGCCAACGTCGGGCCCGCTGGCGGCGCCGTGCCGGGCGACCGCGGCGGTGGCGGCCAACAGCGCTAAGGCCGAACATGCAAGTGCGGACGGCAGGCTGAGCTGTGCCGACCACACCACAGCGAAGCTCAGGAGCAGCAACGCGGCCCACGACACACGCCCCGCAATTGCGGATCCTTTGCCGGTGGCCGGCATCACGGCTAGTGCCACTCCCCAGCCGAGCACGGCAAGCAACTGGTTCAGCAACGTGGCAGACGGCGACACGTTGTAGGCCAGCAGCGTCGGCGCGGCAATGGCCAAGGCGAATGCTGCAACGGTGGGCATCGCAGGTTAGGCGGGGTGATGCATGACGCCATTGTTCCAGCGTTTGTCGTGCCAGCGCTTCACTACGCCGACGATCAGAGTCAGAGATGCGACCGTCAGGGCGAGTGGGCCTCGTATTTGTTGATGAGACCCCGCGGGATGTGTTCGAGTTGTGCTTTTAGCTCGACGGCTTTATCCAGCCGCCTTTCGGTGGTCGCCGCTGCCGGCCAGCTCACCCTGCTCTTGCAAGGCCCGTCTGTAGGTGTTGATTTGGGTCACATCGGCGGCGAGCGGTTCGATTTCCTGCGGCGGATTGCCCGGTGCCAGCCGGTACGATCGATAGCGGCCGTCGCTCGGTGTGAAGACGGTCAGGCGGTCCGCGCAGCGCAAGCCAACGTCCTCTACCGCGAGCAGCGCGGCTAGGTACTTCTCGCGCAGCCGCAACCGACCTCGGTCGTCGACCTCGTAAAAACCCGCGCCCTCAGCGGCGACCTCGCGTGTGTCGAGATGGCGGTAATCTTTAGCGGATGCCAGTCGCAGCTCGGTTTGGACGGGAATGCAGGTCGAGCTGGCCTCGAGCTCGACAGAACCGCTGCGCACGAAGCCTTCGATGGCCGGGCGAACGTCCAACAACGAGACCTGTTCATCGGCGGGCGCGGTGGCCGGCACAGGCTGCCCATGTCGATAGCGAATGGTGGCGAGGACGATGTGATTCTGGTCGTCGCTCAACAGGTTGCTGCCGTGGCCGTAGTTCGACGAGGCCACAAGCGCGCCGTCGCCGCGCCGAAAAGGTTCATTGTCACCGAGCGCCTCACCATGGTCAGACAGTACGACAACCAGTGAGTCTTCCAGCTGACCTTGAGTGGAAAGCTGATTCATCAGCCAGCCGATCTGGGTGTCCACCGCCGTTAGCGCCTCGACGTGGTGCGCGCGGATGGCATTGTCATCGGGGTGCCGCAAAGTCGCGTGCCGCGTTGCGAAAGGGTAGTGCGCGCTCAAGAAATGCACTGCCAGGAACAACGGCTGTTGCCCCGCCGACGCGCGCCCTATCTCGTCGACAAAGCCACGCGCGTCGTAGTTGGCGACAGAGGCCACATTCAATCGCGAGTACGGCAACAACAAGTCGGCGACGCGGGTCTGCAGCAGCAGGTTGGTCAGAGGGGTATCGTTGAATTCTTGCAGCACAAAGTCGAGCGCGCCGGGCTGCGGGCCGACCACTCGGTCGAAGCCGAAGCTCTCGTCGATGTTGTTGAAGCGCCGTTCGTCTATCGCGTAGACCGTGTGGTAGCCCTGGACCTGCAGGGAGCGGCTAAGCAGATCCTGGCGATCGGCCTGCTCGACGCCGCGCAGGTTGAACAGCGCGCCGTGGGTCGCCGGCGCCTTGCCGGACAGGATCGTTACCCAGGCCGGGTAGGTGCGGCCGAGCGGTGTGTAGGCGCGGTTGTAGCGTGTTGACTGGGATAACAGCTGTGTCAGGTGGGGCAGCTGCGCCTGCTCGCGCGCCATCAGCGGCGAGGAGAGCGAATCAATGCCGACGATGATGACGTTACGCGGTGACGCGGGGCCCGCCGCCTGAGCATCGCGCCCGGATCCGCCGATGGCGATCCACAACACGGGGATCCCAAGGGCGACAGCTCCCAGCCAGCCGGCGGCCCGAAGCCTCGGAACGCCGTGGCGCCACAGAACCAACGCCAGCAGTGCAATCAGTACGACGCTGGACAGCGCCCATGACATCGGATTGGCGATAGCAGCAAATGGCAACGAATAGTTCGATTTGACAAACATCCACGCGTTGCCCGACACCAGCCACACCCACCCGGCAGTTAGGACCACGAGGGCGGCTACCGGGCGCGAAATTGGGGCAGCGCGCGCCAGCTGACGAGCGAGCCGCATGAGACCGGCGTAGCACAGGGCCAACAAGCCAAGATGTGTGGCGAGATCGAGTGCCAGGCCGCGAACCACGGCGGGAGACGCAAGCGCACTCAGCGCCCGGTCGTCGAGCGCGGAATCTTTCGGCAGGGAGAGCCAGATCGGCAACGCATAGACAGCGGCAAAGGTCGCGAACAGCGCCATTTCGGCACCAGTCTGCCCAACGAATGCCTTCACGGTCATGATCTGATGAGGTCGGATTGACGAATGAAGAGTGACACCTGTGTGTCACGCCCTGCCTACCACAAACCGGCCCGCGGGCTAGCAAACTGAACCGATGGAATCCGCGGCAAGTTGTGGTCGGCAGTCCGTCGCATGGGCGCTCTAGCGACCAAAGAGGGCGAACGCATTTCGGCGTCGGAAGGAATAAAGGAAAAGGGCCGGCGCTGATAGCGCCGGCCCTTTTTGTCAGCAACTAGGCTGGATTATTTGCGGCATTCCGCGGGAACATATTTGAAATCAGATGTCGTGCTGCAGGACCAGTTAACCGGACCGCCCGAAACTTGACTCGGCGTGAGAACCACCACAACGTCCTTGGCGGTGCCATCCATGGTGACGGTGACGATACCGCCTTCGCAAGCCAGCGACGAAACGTGCCCGCCTACAGTGGTGTTAACTCCGAGGCAGGAGTCAGCCGCTGGGTCGTTGGCCAAGTTTTCGGAGACCGTGGTCTTGGCCCCGGAGGCAAGGCCAATACCTTCCGTCACACGCGCGCGCACGGTGTAGTCTTGATATGCCGGCAGCGCAACCGCAGCCAAGATGCCGATGATCGCCACGACGATCATCAGTTCGATGAGGGTGAAACCTTGTTGGACGCGCTTCATGGTGAAACTCCTTGATCAGCGGGTGGGGGAGGAAAACGTTGGGGGGCTCGATTTGCCCTTATCCCCCTAATTGCGAAACCCGTGCCAGCTTTTTGGGGCTTGTCTGGCGTGAACTTTGCACTGCCGTTGACGGATCTGGTCGCTTTTCGCTGCCCAGTTCTGTCGATGCCGGCCTCAAGTGACGAAATTTGTCAGTCGAGGTGCAAGGTCTGGCCGGCGGCCAGCGCTTGGAGGTGGCGGCCGGGCAGGCGCCGGGCCAGGTCGGCGCGGATGGTGTCCAGCTCGCCTGGCTTGATGTGGGTTAGCAGCACGTCGGTGCCCTCGGGCACGTGGCGCAACTCGTCGGCCAGCGAAGAGGGGCAATGGTGGCGGCTGTTGGCGGCGATGGCGCGTTCGCTTTCAGCAAAGGCCACTTCGATCACCAGTTGCGCCACCGGCCGGCCCGCCAGCGCCGCCCACAACGCCGGATTCGGGCCGGTGTCACCCGTATAGACCCAGCTTCGACCGCTGGGCGCGTTGACGGCGTAGCCGCAGGCCGGCACAGCGTGCGCTGCGGGCAGTACGTCTATGGCTCGGTTGGCGGCGCCCAGGTAAAGCGTCTGGCCAATCTCGAGAGGCTGCAGTTGCAGCACCGGCCGGCTGGCGCTGGGCAAGCGGGTGAAGTCCGGCCACAACTTGTCGTTGAACAGGTGCTGGCGCAGCACTTGCAGTGTTTCGGACAGGGCGTGGACCTGGATCGGCGCCCGGCCCTGGCGACGGCGCATCACGCTGTCGGCCAGCAGTGGCACGCCCAGGACATGGTCCAGGTGCGAGTGGCTGAGCAGGATGTGGTCGATGCGCGCCAGTTCCTCGAGCGTCAAGTCGCCAACGCCGGTGCCGGCGTCGATCAACACGTCGTCGTCGAGCAGGAAGCTGGTGGTCCGACAGCCCTGGGCGATCGAGCCGGAGCAGCCGAGGATGCGGATGTTCATGCGGCAGCGACGGGCGCGGGCGCCGAAAAGGTGACGGACGTCAAGGTGGATGGCGCCCCGGGGCGCAGGTCAGCGCGCCAGGATCGCCGGCGCATCAGTCCCATGGTGCTGCGGGCGGCGCTGCAGCGCAAGATGCCCAGTGCCCAGATCGGCTGTCACATTGACTGCCAAGGCCCCGCATTGTCAGCAGGTGTGAACAGCATCACGTTCGCGACAAGCGCCCCGACGGCGGCTTGTGCGATTGGCTTGACGTTCAGCCTTGGATGAACTGCATCTGGGTGCCGGCCAAGTCGATGATGTCGCCGTTCTTCAGCGAGATCACGCCGTCGCCGACGGGGCTGCCGTTGACGGTCGGATGCGAAACGCCTTCGACATGCGACAGCACATAGCCGGTGGGGCGTTTGGCGATCGAAGCCACCTGCACGCCGGGTTTGCCGACGGTGGTGACAGCCTTGGTCAGCAGCACTTCGCGGCCGGCGGCGCCACCGTTCAGCACCTTGATCGAGGCCGGGATCATCGAATGCACTGGCGGCGGAATGGTCACCGGGTTGGCCGGGTTGAAGCCCGGGCGCAGGACCATCGTCTTCTCGTAGTCGGGCACCTCGTCGACCAGGTACTTGATGCGGTACTTGCCGATCTCGACGGTGTCGTTGTGCACCAGCAGCTGCTTCTTGATCGCCTTGCCGTTGATGTAGGTGCCGTTGGTGCTGTTGAGGTCTTCGATGAAGACGTCATGGCCCACCGCCAGCATCACCGCATGCTCGCCGCTGACGGCGAGGTTGTCGATCACGATGTCGTTGTACGGGCGACGGCCCAGTGTTGTCCGATCTTTGGAGATCGGCACTTCTTTGATCACGACGTTGTCTAGCGAAACGACCAGCTTGCCCATGCCTGTCCTCTTGTTGTCACAGTTCGAACCCGCAGGTTCGACCTACGCGTGAACCACCTTGCCCCCTCAGGCGCGGCGGAACGGCCACCATGCACGCCCGGCGTGGGCGGCTCCCCCTTTGGCGCGTACCAGGACCACCGAGATATTATCCCGCCCACCCGCCGCATTGGCTGCGGCAATGAGCGCGTTCGCGGTGGCCTCCAAACTGTCGCTTGCACGCATCACCTGCGCAATGGCGGCGTCGGGCAGCATGTCCGACAGACCATCCGAGCACAGCATCACCAGATCGCCAGGGCGCAAATCGTGCCCGACGACCTCCAGTTCGACCGCCGGCTCAACGCCGACAGCCCTCGTCACCAGGTTGCGGTTCATCGAGTAGACCGCTTCCTCGGGCGTCAACAGACCAGCATCGATTTGCTCCTGCAGCAAAGAATGGTCCCGGCTCAGCTGCTCAAGCCTGCCGCCACGCAGCCGGTAGGCCCGTGAGTCGCCAATGTGGCCAACCCAGAGCCGGTCGTCGTTGAACAGCGCGCTGACGAGCGTCGTACCCATGCCGGCGTATTCGGCCCGGCTTTGCGAGGCGTCGTAAACCACTTGATTGGCATGCTGCGCACTGGCCATCATGGCTTGGCGGATTTCTTCTTCGTCGCGTGCGGCGCTCGGCTCGGAAAGCCAGCGGGCGATGTCCTCGCACACGCACTCGACGGCCATTGCGCTGGCCACTTCGCCAGCGTTGTAGCCGCCCATGCCGTCAGCCAGCACTGCCAACGCCAGATTTTCGTCGACCCGTACCGCGTCCTCGTTATTGCTTCGCGCGCGGCCAGTGTCCAGCGCACTGAAGAACTCGAGTTGCATGCTCACGGGCGGTGTCGCGTTCAAGACGGCGTCGCGGTCGGGGGGACAGCCATTGTGCCTGCGCTGGTGGGTCCTGACGCACCGGGAGAAACCAAGGCTGCGCGCAGCGCCGTGCCGACGTGACGCAGTTCGCGAGCCAGTGCCGCACCGTCGGACGGCCGGTCGTCGGGCCGTTTGGCCAGCAGCCGGGCAACCAGGGTAGAGAGCTCGGTCGGTAGGTCGGGCCGCAACGCGGTCAAAGACGGCGCCGGCTGTGTGGTGATGGCTAGCAGCAGGTCGCCCATCGAGGCGGCTTCGAATGGCAGCCGGCCGGTCAGCAATTCGAACAACACCACGCCCAGCGCATACAGGTCGCAACGGCCATCGACCGGCGCGCCGGCCAATTGCTCGGGCGCCATGTAGACCGGGGTGCCGGCCAGCACGCCGCTGCGGCTGCGCTCGGCATCGCTCAGGTGGGCGCAGCCGAAATCCGCAATCTTCAGCACCGCCCGGCCGGGGCTGAACAGCAGATTGGCGGGCTTGATGTCGCGGTGGACCACGCCCTGGGTGTGGGCGTGCGCCAGCGCATCGGCGGCCTGCGCCATCAACTCGATGACCAGCGGTTCGGGCAGCAGCCGCGAGGCGGCGGCATAGCGCGCGAGGTCACTGCCCGGCACCCATTCCATCGCGATCCAGCCGACCGCGCTGTCGCCGTGGCCTTCGATCCCTGCGCCGCGGGTGCGCACGATGCCTGGATGGCGCAGGCGTCCGGCGGCCTGGGACTCGCGCAGAAAACGGTCGCGGGTCAACTCGCCATGGTGCAGGCGCACGGTCTTGACCGCCACCGGTGCGCCGCTGTCGGGGTCGGTGGCGAGGTGCAGTTCACCCAAGGCGCCGTGGGCGAAGGTTCGCACCAGCGGATAGCCGCCAACGGTGACGCCTGGCATCTCGCTGGCATCGGCCATGGCAGACGGTGGCGGCAGCTGGTGATCGCGCTGCCACGGCCAACGGCGCCGTAGCGCCCGGCTCCAGAACGTGGTTCCGTTGCCACCCATTCGCTTGAACCCCCCAATGCGTGCGTGGTTGCAACCACCTTATCACAGGCGTTTTCGCCGCATTGTCAGCGCTGGTGACCGCTTGCCGCCGAAACGGGTGACAGCGGCGTGTCGCCAAGGTGTCAGCCGGGTTTCAGGCCGGTTGGGCGTGCTGGCGCCTCTTGATGATCAGCCCCAGGGCTACGACCAGCGCAGCGCCGATGGCGGCGCCCAGGTATTGGGTGGTGTGGGGCAGTTCGCCGAAGCGCGCCACGACGGCCGGGTCGGTCAGGATCATTTCTCCCGCCAGCCAGCCCAGCAGCGCTGCGCCCAGGGTGATGATGATCGGGAAGCGTTCCATCACCTTCAGCAACAGGGTCGACCCAAAGATGATCAGCGGGATGCTGATCGCCAGGCCCAGCACCAGCAGCACCGTGTCACCCTTGGCCGCGGCGGCCACGGCCAGCACGTTGTCCAGGCTCATGACCAGATCGGCCACCAGGATGGTGCGGATGGCGGCCAGCAGCCCGGTGTTCTCGGTGTTGCCGTCGCCATCTTCGCCTTCACCTTCTTCCAGCAGCAGCGAGACGCCGATGTAGACCAGCAGCACGCCGCCGACGATCTTCAGCCACGGCCACTTGAGCATCTCGACCGCGATCAGCGTCAGCACGATCCGCATCACGATCGCGGCGGCGCTGCCAAAGAAGATCGCCTTCTTCTGCTGATGCGGCGGCAGGCTGCGCGCGGCCAGTGCGATCACCACGGCGTTGTCGCCGGACAGCAGGATGTTGACCCAGATGATCGAGCCGAGGGCGGCCCAGAAGGCGGCGGAAGTGAAGTCCATCGTGGCCCAGGAAAGAGAATGACAAACCGGCGCCGGTTTGCGGTGCAGGCTCATATGGCCTGGCCATGTGACGCCAAAACCAAAAAGAGGGCCCAAGGCCCTCTTTCGATCGAGCGCGCTGAAGTGTAGTTTCGGGCGCGCCGGGTCGCGTTCGTACAACTACGAACGCGACAGTGACATCAGAGCAGGCCCTTGAGCAGCTTGCCCATCTCCGACGGGTTGCGGGTGATGGTGAAGCCGCACTCTTCCATGATCGCCAGCTTGGCGTCGGCCGTGTCGGCGCCGCCGCTGATCAGCGCACCGGCGTGGCCCATGCGCTTGCCCGGGGGGGCGGTGACACCGGCGATGAAGCCGACGATCGGCTTCTTCATGTTGGCCTTGCACCAGCGCGCGGCTTCGGCCTCGTCCGGACCGCCGATCTCACCGATCATGATGACCGCGTCGGTGTCCGGATCGTCGTTGAAAGCCTTCATCACGTCGATGTGCTTCAGGCCGTTGATCGGGTCGCCGCCGATGCCGACCGCCGACGATTGGCCCAGACCGATTTCGGTCAGCTGTGCCACCGCTTCATAGGTCAAGGTCCCTGAGCGCGAGACCACGCCGATGCGGCCCTTGCGGTGGATGTGGCCCGGCATGATGCCGATCTTGATCTCTTCCGGCGTGATCAGGCCGGGGCAGTTCGGGCCCAGCAGCAGCGTGCGCTTGCCGCCGGCGGCTTCCTTGGCCTTCATCTTGTTGCGCACTTCCAGCATGTCGCGCACCGGGATGCCTTCGGTGATGCAGATCGCCAGGTCCAGGTCGGCCTCGACGGCTTCCCAGATCGCGGCGGCGGCGCCGGCGGGCGGCACGTAGATCACGCTGACGGTGGCGCCGGTCTGGCCAGCGGCTTCCTTGACGCTGGCGTAGATCGGGATGCCTTCGAAGTCTTCGCCGGCTTTCTTGGGGTTCACGCCGGCGACGAAGCAGTTCTTGCCGTTGGCGTAGTCGCGGCAGCCGCGGGTGTGGAACTGCCCGGTCTTGCCCGTGATGCCCTGGGTGATGACCTTGGTGTCTTTGTTGATGTAGATGGACATGTTCTGTGCTCCTGGGCTTACTTGACCGCGGCGACGATCTTGGTCGCCGCTTCGGCCATCGTGTCTGCGCTGATGATGGGCAGGCCCGAGTCGGCCAGCATCTTCTTGCCCAGGTCTTCGTTGGTGCCCTTCATGCGCACCACCAACGGCACCGACAGGTTCACTGCTTTGCAGGCGGCGATCACGCCGTCGGCGATGGTGTCGCACTTCATGATGCCGCCGAAGATGTTGACCAGGATGCCTTTGACATCCGGATTCTTCAGCATGATCTTGAAGGCTTCGGTGACCTTCTCGGCCGTGGCGCCACCGCCGACGTCCAGGAAGTTGGCCGGCTCGCCGCCGAACAGCTTGATGGTGTCCATCGTCGCCATCGCCAGGCCGGCGCCGTTGACCAGGCAGCCGATATTGCCGTCGAGCGAGATGTAGGCGAGGTCGAACTTGCTGGCCTCGATCTCGGCCGCGTCTTCCTCGTCGAGGTCGCGGTAGGCCACGATCTCCGGGTGGCGGAACAGTGCGTTGGAATCGAAGTTGAACTTCGCGTCCAGCGCGATCAGGTTGCCCTTGCTGTCACGGTTGAGCGGGTTGATCTCGACCAGCGAGGCATCCGTCTCCATGTAGCAGCGGTCCAGGTTCTTGAACAGCGTCACGGCCTGGTCGACCGTGTTGCCGGTCATGCCGACGGCGCCAGCGATCTTCTTGACCTGTTCGTCAGTGAGCCCGACCAGCGGGTCGACCAGCTCGGTGATGATCTTCTCGGGGGTCGAGTGGGCGACCTCCTCGATGTCCATGCCGCCTTCGCTCGAGCAGATCAGCGCGACCTTTTGCGAGGCACGGTCGGTGACCAGCGAGACGTAGAACTCCTTCTGGATGTCCGCGCCTTCTTCGATGTACAGGCGACGCACCTTCTGGCCCTCGGGCCCGGTCTGGTGGGTCTTCAGCTGCATGCCGAGGATCTGGCCGGCCAGTGCCTTGACCTCGTCCATCGAGCGGGCCAGCTTGACGCCGCCGCCCTTGCCGCGGCCGCCCGCGTGGATCTGGGCCTTGACGACCCAGACGGCACCGCCCAGCTTTTGCGCGGCTTCGGTGGCCTCCTGCACGGTGAACGCCGGGTAGCCGCGGGGCACCGGGACATCGAACTGGCGCAGGAGTTCCTTGCCTTGGTATTCGTGGATCTTCATGGGGCTGGTTTCGTGAGTTCAGGACGAAAGCGGGTGGCGACGGAGCGAGGCGCTCAATCGCCGCCGGCGGCGGCCGGTCCGGATGCCGGCGTCGGATTTTGCGTCAGTTTGTTGGCACCGGGCTGACGGTACCAACGGGGGTAATAAAGACGCACGGCTTCACCGTCGGCCGCCAGCGCATGGCAGCGGTCGAGCTGGAAGGGTTGGGTGTCGCTGTCGGGATGCACTTTCAGCACATCGCCAGCGAAAGCTTGCACAACGGCGGTGGGCAGCACATCGGCCAGCTCCGACAGGTGGGTGCAGCCCTGCACGCCGCCCAGGCGCTCGCGCACGGCGCGCTTGAAGCCACGCATCAGGTTCAGGCCGGCCAGCGCGCCGTAACGGTCGCCATGCTGATCGCAATGGCCGGGATACGGCATCGCCAGCGATTCGGCACCGGCCGCGACGATGTTGAAGCTGGCGTCGACGACGATGCGCAGGTGCAGGTCGTGGATAGGCTCGCCGGCGGGACGCTCGCGGCCGGGGGCGCCGGTCGGGCGGGTCTTGCTGTCGAGCACCGTGGCGTCGATCTCCCACAAGCCATCGCTGCGCGCATAGGCCTGGACCTGGATCGAACGCTGGTGCTTGAGCTGGCGTTGGGGGTCGGCGGGAGGCAGCGGCATGGGCAAAACAGCGGGTGCGCCGCGGACCAGCCCTGGATCAGGGGCCCGGCGGGCAGCTTTTCACTGTAGCACGCGTGCTGCAACGCAACATACGTCGTGGCCGGCGCGCGGGCGGGAGTGTCTATTCGTCCTCGCGGCCGCCGACCACGCGACGCACCACGTCACCGGCAAAACCCCGCGCGGCCAGAAACCGCATCTGGCGGGCCCGCTCGGCCGGCTCGGTCGGTGGTTCGCCGCCGTACTTGCGCCGCCAGACCTCGCGCGCGCGCTGCAGCTCGGTGTCGCGCAACTGGCGCGCGGCGTCGGGATCCATCGCGACACCGTGGCGTGCGAGTTCCTGCTTGATGCGTGCCGTGCCCTGGCGCTTGGCGCGGGCATGGATGCGGCTTTCGGCGAAGCGCGCGTCGCTCAGGTGGCGTGCTGCTTCGAGAGCGTCGAGCAGGGTCTCGATTTCGCCGGCAGCGGCTTCGGCGTCGTACCCCTCGGCCGGGCCGGCTGGCTCGGTCTCGTCGGGTAGGTCCCAGGGATCGCGCGGGCCGAGCGCCGCTTCGCGTGCCGCCTCTGCCGCTTGCGCCAGCGCGCGCTTGCGGGCATGGGCCAGCAACTTGCCGCGCAACTCGGCGCGGCTGTGCTCGCGCCGCGCCAACAAGGCCAGGGCCTGCGCCTTCAGGCTGAGGGGTGGGCGTTTCATGTCGCCCTCATGTCACGTCGCCCCGCGACCACCTGTGCGGCCGCTGGGCACGGGGCCCTTACTTGGCAGGTGCTTCGCCGGCCAAGTCGGCCAGCAGTGGCACGCCCATCGCTTCGCGCACCTTGTTTTCGATCTCGTGCGCTAGCGCGGGGTTCTCGCGCAGGAACTCGCGCGAGTTGTCCTTGCCCTGGCCGATCTTTTCGCCGTTGTACGCGTACCAGGAGCCGGACTTCTCGACGATCTTGGCGGCCACGCCGAGGTCGATGATCTCGCCCTCGCGGCTGATGCCTTCGCCGTAGAGGATGTCGAACTCGGCTTCCTTGAACGGGGGCGCAACCTTGTTCTTGACGACCTTGACGCGGGTCTCGTTGCCGATGATCTCTTCGCCCTTCTTGATCGAGCCGATGCGGCGGATGTCCAGGCGAACCGAGCAGTAGAACTTCAACGCGTTGCCGCCGGTGGTGGTCTCGGGGCTGCCGAACATCACGCCGATCTTCATCCGGATCTGGTTGATGAAGATCACCATGCAGTTCGACTTCTTGATCGTCGCGGTGAGCTTGCGCAGCGCCTGGCTCATCAGGCGGGCCTGCAGGCCGGGCAGGCTGTCGCCCATCTCGCCTTCCAGCTCGGCCTTGGGCGTCAGTGCGGCGACCGAGTCGACGATCACCAGATCGACCGCGCCGGAGCGGACCAGCGAATCGACGATTTCGAGCGCCTGCTCGCCGGTGTCCGGCTGGCTGATCAGCAGCTCTTGCAGGTTGACGCCCAGCTTTTGTGCGTACCCGATGTCGAGCGCGTGCTCGGCGTCGATGAAGGCGGCCACGCCGCCCTTCTTTTGCATCTCGGCCACGACCTGTAGCGTCAGCGTGGTCTTGCCCGACGATTCAGGGCCGTAGATCTCGACCACCCGGCCACGCGGCAGGCCGCCGACGCCAAGGGCGATATCAAGCCCGAGCGAGCCGGTGGAGACGACCTCGATGTCTTCGATCACCTCGCCTTCGCCCAGGCGCATGATCGAGCCCTTGCCGAACTGCTTTTCGATCTGCGCCAGTGCGGCCGCCAGGGCCTTGGACTTCTCGGTGTTCAGGTTTTTCACGGGTGCATCCATGGTGGCGGGCCTCCTCATTCGGATCAATCGGTAGTCAGCAAAGTGAGGCCGATTATGTCAGAAGCTGGATATCTGTACAGTGGATTTTCAGGCCTTGCCTGGCATCAATCTGGGGACAGGGTGGCTCCCTAGAATCGTTGGGGCCGGTGGCCGACAAGAGAGTTTGATGGACGACAACAGCCGCTTGCCAAGGAGACAAGGCCGATGCGCATCCTGATTGCAGAAGATGACCAGGTGCTGGCCGATGGCCTGCTGCGCTCGCTGCGCGGCACTGGCTATGCGGTCGACCATGTGGCGACCGGCAGCGAGGCCGACGCCGCGCTCGCCTCGCACGAGTTCGACCTGGTGATCCTCGACCTCGGCTTGCCCCGCCTGCACGGCCTGGAGGTGCTGCGCAAGCTGCGCGCCCGCGGCTCCAGCATGCCGGTGCTGATCCTGACGGCGGCCGATTCGGTCGAGCAGCGCGTCAAAGGGCTGGACCTCGGCGCCGACGACTACATGGCCAAGCCGTTCTCGCTGCAGGAGCTGGAGGCGCGCGTGCGGGCCTTGACCCGCCGGGGCCTGGGCACCGCGTCCAGCGTGATCAAGCATGGCCCCTTGAGCTTCGACGCCACCGGTCGCGTGGCCTACATCAACGACCAGATGATCGAATTGTCGGCGCGCGAGATCAGCCTGCTCGAAGTCTTGCTGCAGCGTGCCGGCCGCCTGGTCAGCAAGGACCAGCTGGTGGCCCGCCTGTGCGAATGGGGCGAAGAGGTCAGCAACAACGCGATCGAGGTCTACATCCACCGCCTGCGCAAGAAGATCGAGCAAGGCCCGATCCGCATCGCCACCGTGCGCGGCCTCGGCTATTGCCTTGAAAAGATTCAAGGCTGACATGGGGCCCCCACGCCCCCGCCGGGGGCTGCCCCCCAAGGGGGCTCGCGCAGCGGCCCGGCAAAGCCGGATCCGCGCACGCCACTTGGATGGCCGGGCGCTGCGCGCCGCGGCCCCGTGAAATGAGCCGTGAACAGAGGTCGCTGTTCGGCGAGATCCTTGACTGGATGTTGGTGCCGTTGTTGCTGCTGTGGCCGATGAGTGCGGCGCTGACGTGGCTGGTGGCGCAGAACATCGCCGCCCGCCCTTACGACCGTGACCTGGCGCAGCTGACGCGCATGATCGCGCGCCAGATGGTGGCGGCCGATGCCCGCCTGCCGCATGACAAGGCCTTGCGCCTGCCCGAGCCGGCGGCGGCCTTGCTGCGCAGTGACGACGTCGACCGGGTCTACTTCCAGGTCCTGGGTGAACAAGGTGAGCTGCTGGCCGGCGACCGCGAGCTGCCGACGCCGGACACCGACCCCACGTTCCCGCCGCCCGTCGGCGAAGTGCAGTTCCGCGACGAGACGATCCAGAACGAACCGGTGCGCATGGCCAGCCTGCGCTTGGTGCCGGCACCGGGTGAGCCGCTGCGCATCGGCCTGGTTCAGGTTGGCGAGACGATGGAAAAGCGCAGCCGGCTGACGACCGAAATCATCAAGGGCGTGCTCCTGCCGCAGTACGTGATCTTGCCGGTGGCCGTGCTGCTGGTCTGGTTCGCGCTGGCGCGCGGCATCGCGCCCTTGAGCCATCTGCAGCAGCGCATCCAGCGCCGCCAAAGCCATGACCTGAGCCCGATCGACCAGCACGACGTGCCGGAAGAGGTGGCGCCTCTCGTGCGCGCGATCAACGACCTGCTGACACGGCTCGACCGGTCGATGGCGACGCAAAAGCACTTTCTCGCCGACGCCGCACACCAGCTGAAGACGCCGCTGGCCGGCCTGCGCACGCAAGCGGAACTGGCCCAGCGAGAGATCGACGGCGGCACCGGCGACGCCCAGTCGATCAAACGTTCGCTGCAGCACATTGCACGCTCGAGCCAGCGCGCGGCGCACATGGTCAATCAGCTGTTGGCGATGGCACGTGCGGAAGACGTGGAATCGGCGCGCAAGGCGCAGGACTTCAGCCTGGTCCGCCTGGCCGTCGACACAGTGCAGGACTTCGTGCCCAAGGCGATGGACAAGCGTATCGACCTGGGCTACGAGGGCCCCGAGGTCAGCGGCGACGCGGTGCCACGCCTGCGCGGCCAGCCGATCCTGGCGCGCGAAATGATCCGCAACCTGGTCGACAACGCGCTGCAGTACACACCCGAAGGGGGCACGGTCACGGTTCGCGTGACGCCCGACCCGTTCGGCCAGGTGCTGGTGCTGCAGGTGGAGGACAACGGCCCCGGCATTGCCGAAGCGGAGCGCGAGCTGGTGTTCCAGCCGTTCTACCGTGCGCTGGGCACGAACGTGGATGGCAGTGGCTTGGGGCTCGCCATCGTGCGAGAGATTGCCGACAAGCACCAAGCCACTGTCACCATCGACCAGGCGCGGCCCTCGGCAGGGTCCCCGGCCGGGGGGCCGGGGACGGTGTTCACGGTGCGCTTTCCGGTGCAGGCGCCGGCCCGGTCCGGACCGGGCGACGCCTCGACGGATCAACGCTGACGCGAGATCACTTGGCGGTCGACACCTTGCCGCCGGCCTTGGCGCCGGTCAGCGGGTAACCAGCGGACCAGGTGCCGCTGTTGATCACGGCGCCGGATTCGGTGGCGAACACCGACCAGGTGCCGTCAGCGTTGACGACCCAGCCGTAGGTGGTGCCGAACTGCACGGCGCTGGCTTCGGTCAGGGCGTAGCCCTTGACGAGGCTGCCAGCCAGCAGCTTGCCGGTCGGGCCCATCACGGCGTCGGGCGTGTAGGTGCCGCAGGTGGTGAAGTCGCGCTGGCCGGTCACGTAGCCGGCGTTGACTGTCAGGTTGGTGAAACCGTCGCAGTAGCCATCGAACTTGATGTTGGCGGGGATCTTGGCAGCTTGCGCGGCGCCAGCGGCCAGGGCCAGGACGGCGACGGAAATCATCGAGAACTTCGACATGTAAGGGTGCTCCGAAAGTCAATCAGTATGGTTTTTGGCGGCACGGCAACCGTTGCGCACCGTTTGTCGTGCCGCGGCGCAGTCTAGTGACCAGACGTTTCGAAAGCTCTCCCTCACTCAAGGGATGTAACAGCAGTGTGGCGCTGAACCGGAAAGTTAGTCAGTGCATGACGTTCGTCACTGGTTCAGCTCTGCATCAGCCGTCGGCTCCTGGCGATCGACATCAGCATGCCCAGTGCCAATCCGAGCGTGACCATCGCCGTGCCGCCGTAGCTGATGAACGGCAAGGGGATGCCCACCACGGGCAGGATGCCGCTGACCATCCCCATGTTCACCATCGCGTAGGTGAAGAAGCTCAGCGTCAACGCCCCGCCGAGCAGCCGGGTGAAGACGGTGGGCGCCTCCGCCGCGATGAGCAGGCCGCGTATCAGCACGAAGCTGAAGCAGGCGATCAGACCCAGCGTGCCGAGCAGGCCGAACTCTTCGGCATAGGCGGCAAAGATGAAGTCGGTGGTGCGCTCGGGAATGAACTCCAGGTGCGTCTGCGTGCCCTTCATGAAGCCCTTGCCGGTGGGCCCGCCGGAGCCGATGGCGATCATTCCCTGGATGATGTGGAAGCCCTTGCCGAGCGGGTCGGTCGTTGGGTCCAGCAGCGTGCAGACGCGGTGCTTCTGGTAGTCGCGCATCAGCGGCCACTTCACGTCGTCCTGGCAGATCTGGTCGGCGGAAAACACCAGCGCGCCGACCGCCAGCATGCCGGCCAGCAGCACCGGCAGGATCAGTCGCCAGCTCAGGCCGGCGAAGTAGATGACATACAACCCACCGGACAGGATCAGGATGGCCGTGCCCAGGTCGGGCTGCTTGACCACCAGCCCGACAGGCACCAGCAGCAGCGCACCGGCCACCGCAAAGTCGAGCGTGCGCAACTGGCTTTCGCGCTTCTGGAACCACCAGGCCAGCATCAAGGGCATCGCCAGCTTCATCAGCTCGCTGGGCTGGATCACGACGCCGATGTTGAGCCAGCGTGTCGCGCCCTTCTTCGTGACACCGAACAAGGCCGTGGCCACCAGCAGCGCCACGCCGACGACATACAGCGGCACGGCGACACGCATCAGCCGCTGCGGCGGCACCTGAGCAACCAGGAACAGCACCAGCAGCGCGAGCAGCATGTTGCGGCCGTGGTCGACGAAGCGCGTGCCATGGTCATAGCCGGCCGAATACATCGTCAGCAGCCCCAGGCCACCGAGCACCAGCAAGCCCAGCAGCAGCGGCAGGTCGAAGCCGGAAAACACCGGCAGGATGCGCCGCCACAGCGGTGGACGTTCCAGCACCACGCTCATGGTTGGCCTCCCGATGCGCTGGCCGAGGCAGACGCGGGGCGCGACGCGGCCGGCGCCGCAACACGCACCGCGGACGGTGCGGATGCAGGCGAAGCTGCCGCTTTGGGCGGTGAGGCGGTGGCACCCGAAGCAGGGGCTGCCGCTGATTTCGCCGCGCCCGAAGGCGAGGCGGCCGCCGCGCTGGCCGCAGGATCCGGCGCTGCCACCAGCCCCATCGCCACCGAAGCGCCGACGCCGGTGGGCAGCGGCACGTCGGCAGGCTTGCGCGGCGTGCCGATCGGTGCGACGCCCTTGCCTTCACGCACGAGCGCGATGTCTTCCTCGCTGGGGTATTGGTCCATCAACAAGTAGTCCAGCACGCGGCGGGCGATCGGCGCCGCGGCACCCGAGCCCCAGCCTGCGTTCTCCACGATCACCGCCAACGCGACCCGTGGCTCGTCCAGCGGCGCGAAGGCGATGTAGAGCGAATGGTCGCGCAAGTGTTCGGCCATGCGCGCGGCGCTGTATTTTTCGTTCTGCCGTGCTCCCACCGCTTGCGCCGTGCCGGTCTTGCCGCCGCTTTGGTAGCCGGCGCCGGCAAACACCCGGGCCGAGGTGCCGGCGATCGTCACGCCGTTCATCGCATCGCGGATCACCGCCACCTGGTCCGGCTTCAGGCCGAGCGGCTCCAACGCCTGGGACGAGATGCTGCGCTTCTCGCCGCTGACCGTGTCTTCCACCTCGTGCACCAGGCGCGGCTTGAAGCGCTGGCCACCCGACGACAGCGTCGACACCACGGTGGCCATCTGCAGCATCGTGAAGTTGTTGTAGCCCTGGCCGATGCCGAGCGAGATCGTCTCGCCGGCGTACCACTTCTGCTGCTCGGGCTTCTTGAAGCGCCGGCGTTTCCATTCGGTCGACGGCAAGTCGCCGGTCAGCTCGCCTTCCATGTCGATGCCGGTCTTGCGGCCCAGGCCGAAGGGCTCCAGCTGGTCGTGGATCAGGTCCACGCCCATCTCGTTGGCGAGGCTGTAGAAGTAGACGTTGCTCGATGTCACGATCGCCGCACGCATGTCCTTCGGGCCGGCGCGGTCGGTCTCGGGGCTGCCGAAGGTGCGGCCGCCGAAGCTGTAGGTCAGGTTGTCCATGATCACCGTGCTGGCGGCGCGCTTGCCCGAATTCAGCGCGGCCATCGCCATGAACGGCTTGAAGGTCGAGCCCGGCGGGTAGGTGCCGCGGATCGCACGGTTCAACAGCGGCTTGTCGATGTTCTCGTTCAGCGCCGACCAGTTCTCCTGGTCGATGCCGTCGACGAACAGGTTCGGGTCGAAGGTCGGCTTGGAGACGAAGGCCAGCACCTCGCCGTTGCGCGGGTCTATGGCGACCAGCGCGCCGCGGCGCTCGCCGAACAGCTGCTCGACCAGCGCCTGCAGCTTGATGTCGATCGACAGGATCAGCGTGTTGCCCGGCGTCGAAGGCTTGCTGTTGAGCCGGCGCATCGCGCGCCCGCCGGCCGAGGTCTCGACCTGTTCGACGCCGGTGCGGCCATGCAGCTCGCTCTCGTACGACTGTTCCAGCCCCAGCTTGCCGATGTACTCGGTGCCGCGGTAGTTGGCCTGGGCTTCTTCCTCCCAGTCCTCCATCGCCTGCTTCTCGGTCTGGTTGATGCGGCCGATGTAGCCGATCAGGTGGCTGCCGGTCTCACCCAACGGGTAGTTGCGGAACAGCCGCGCCTTGATGTCGACGCCGGGGAAGCGGAAGCGCTGCGCGATGAAGCGCGCCATCTCGGTTTCCGACAGCCGGTTGCGGATCGGCAGCGACTCGAAGCTCTTGCTCTCCTCCAGCTGGCGCTTGAAACGTCGCCGGTCGCTGGGCCGGATGTCGACCAGCTCGGCCAGGCCATTGATCGTCGCCTCCAGGTCGTCGACCTTGCTGGGCATGATCTCCAGCGTGTAGGCGGTGTAGTTGTTGGCCAGCACGACGCCGTGGCGGTCGACGATGCGGCCGCGGTTCGGCACGATCGGCACGATGGACGTGCGGTTGGCCTCGGCCCTGATCGACAGCTCGTCATGGCGCAGCACCTGCAGGTAGACCAGGCGCGCGGTCAGCAGGCCGAAGCCGAGCAGCACGAACAGCGCCGCGGCCAGGATGCGCAGCCGGAACCGGTCCAGCTCTCGTGCAAGGTCCTTTAACTCCGTCACGCGGGGCTCACAGCGGGCGGTTCTTGTCCGGGTCCGGCGGGCGGCGTTGCGGTGCCAGCATCAGCGCGCTGGCCACGGGCCACAGCGCGGCTTCGATGAAGGGCGCGATGAACAGCGTCCAGCCCGGAAAGCTGTCGCCGACCACGAGCCGAACGATCAGCGAGGCAACATGGGCGGCCAGGAACAACGGCAGCACCTGCAGCATCTGTTGCAGCAGGCCGAACCACACCAGGCGGCGGTGGACCATGATCGCCAGGTAACTGAGCACCGTGTAGGCCAGCGCATGCTGGCCCAGCAGCGCGCCCTGGTGCACGTCCATCAACAGGCCGAACAGGAAGGCCCAGCCGATGCCCACGCGGCGCGGCTGGTGCACGTTCCAGAACACCAGCGTCAAGGCGACCAGGTCGGGCATCGCGGCGCTGCGGCCCATCGGCACGATGTTCAGCGCAAAGGCCAGCAACAACGTGAACCACAGGAACAGCGGGTTGACTGGCAACAGCAGCTGGTCGCCGCGCGGCATGATCATGGCGCGCTCCTCATCGCCGGTTCCCTCGGCGCGGGCGCGTGGTTTCGGGCTCCGGCGGCGGCTCGGGCCGCGCTGGCAGCTGCGCGCTCAAGGGCTCCAGCACCAGCACGTGGCGCACGCCATCGGGCAAGGCGGTGGGCGTCAGCGAGATGCGGGCAAAGGCCGAGTCGGCACGCCGGTCGACCGCGGCCACCTTGGCCACCGGCAGGCCCGGCGGGTAGACACCGTCGGTGCCGCTGGTGGTCAGTACGTCGCCAGCCTGCACGTCGTCATTGCCGCCGACGAAGCGCAGCTCCATCGTGCTGCCGTCGCCATTGCCAAAGGCCGCGCTGCGGTGCTGGGTGCGGGTGTTGACCACCGGGATCGCGGCGTCCTTGTCGACCAGCAGCGTGACCTCCGCCGAGAACGGGTAGACCCGCGTCACCTGCCCCAGCACGCCGGCTTCGTTGATCACTGGCGCACCGGCGACCACGCCGTGCTGGCTGCCGCGGTCCAGGAACAGCTTGTGTGAAAAAGGGTCCGGCGCTTCGTACAGCACCTCGGCCGCCAGCGTCTTCACGCTGACCTTGGGCCGCAGCTCGAGCAGCGCCCGCAGGCGGGCGTTCTCCTGCGCCAATTGATCGGCCCGTGCCGAGCGCTCGGCCTGCTCCGCCAGGCGGGCGCGCATCGCGTTTTCGTTGGCCAGCGCGGTCTGCAGGCCGGCGAGGTAGTCGCCCCCGCCGCCCCACGCCTGCACCGGCACATTGAGCACCCGCTCCAGCGGCAGCAGCGCGGTGGCCGCCGCGGCACGCAGCGGTTTGATCAAGCCGACCCGGCCATCGGCGGCCATCAGGAAGATCGCCAGCGCTGAGAACAGCGCGAGCTTGGTCCGCGCCGGCAAGCCTTGGCGAAAGAACGGGGGTGGCGTGCGGTCGAGCGTGCCGAGGGGCATGGCGCTGGTTAGCCGGAAAACGAACCGCCGCGCACGGCGCTGGAGCCGCGCGGTCGGCGCATCGGAGGTGGACTGCCAAGCAGCAGGTCCATGCGGGTTCCGGGAATCGGCCTAGAACACATGGCGGCCGAGCGTCAGTCTCACTCCGAGGTGAAGATCGCGCCCAGGCGCTCCATGCGTTCGAGCGCCATGCCGCAACCGCGGACGACACAGGTCAGCGGGTCCTCGGCCACCAGCACCGGCAACCCGGTCTCTTCGGCCAGCAAGCGATCCAGGTCGCGCAGCAGCGCGCCGCCGCCGGTCAGCATCATGCCGCGCTCGGCGATGTCGGCGCCCAACTCCGGCGGGGTCTGCTCGAGCGCATTCTTGACCGCGGAAACGATCTGGTTCAGCGGGTCGGTCAGCGCTTCGAGGATCTCGTTCGAGCTGATCGTGAAGCTGCGCGGCACGCCTTCGGAGAGGTTGCGG
>Ga0307516_10000941_pt1 | contig 40131 bp, 36 predicted proteins | sample 19_EM_MG_FD_203310 | JGI IMG/M metagenome (GOLD analysis project Ga0307516, IMG submission 203310) | Populus trichocarpa ectomycorrhiza microbial communities from riparian zone in the Pacific Northwest, United States - 19_EM | ecosystem: Host-associated > Plants > Roots > Unclassified | place... | reverse complement strand
TGATCGGCGCCGGCCACAAGGTCGGCTTCGTCGGCCTGCTGGACACGGTGGCGGCTTACCGCGCGGCACCCGCCGGCGAGGACGCGCGCCGCGCCCGCACGATGCTGCTCGTCGAGATCGTGCCCGATGCCGCTTCGGCGGCGGTGCGCGGGCGCCTGCAGGCGCTGGCCGATGCGGGCGAGTTGGAAACGATGGTCGCGTTGTGCCGCACCGAGGGCCTGCTGCCGGCCGATCTGGCGCTCGAAGACATTGAGCGTCACCTCGAAGTTAGGCGCGGCCTGTCGGTCGCCGTCCAGCAGTATGTGCCGGCAGCGATCACCGTGCCGGTGGCCTACTTCGCGGCCCAGGGCGAGGTGCGCCGCGACGCGACGCGCGGTTGGCAAGACAAGCTCGGCAGCCGGCTGCACGTGCACCCGGTGCAGGGCACCCACCACGGCATGCTGGAGCCGGCGCAGGCGCCAGGCCTGGCGCGTGCGATCTGGTCGGCGCTGGTGCAGGGCGAGGAGGGCGCGCTGGTCTGCGAAGAGCAGTTGTACTCGCCGCGCATCTCGATCCAGAGCGGCCGCGCCGACGTGGCGCCGGTGTTCTGCGTGCCCGGTGCCGGTGCCAGCGTCACGGCGTTCACGCACCTGGCGCAGGCGCTCGGGCCGAACATCCCGCTGCATGGACTGCAGCCGCGTGGCCTGTGCGGCACGATGATGCCGTACGTGGATGTGCCGGCGGCCGCGCGCGCCTATGCCGCGACGATCGTCAACACGGCGCCGTCGGGCCCGTACCACCTGGTCGGCCACTCGTACGGTGGCTGGGTCGTCACCGAGATCGCGCGCCAGCTCGCCGAGCAGGGCCGCGCCCCGGCCACGGTGATCGTGCTGGACTCCAACGCACCGACCGAGCCGCAGGTGCCGCAGCGCTTCTACAGCCGCGCCGAGGTGCTGGTCAAGCTGGCTTCGCTGTTCGACCTGCACGCCACCCAGCCGCTGGGGCTGGACGTGTCGACCTTCGCGCCGTTCGACCCGGAGCACCAGCTGCGCTTGCTGTTGTCGCGGCTCGTGGAGGCCCGGCTGATGCCGCCGCGCACCAACCTGCAGGCGCTGCGCGGCATCGTGCAGGTCTTCGGCCGCAACATCAACGCCGACTACAAGCCGACCGCGCCGTACACGGGCCGGCTGCACCTGGCGGTGGCAACCGAAGACAGCCCCGATGTCGAGGCCGCCGGCCAGCCCGAAGAGGCCTTCGCTGCATGGCTTGCGCATGCGCCCCAAGCGCGGCTTTGGCGCGCACCTGGCAACCACGTGACCATGCTGGCGCCGCCGCACGTCGATGCGCTCGCGGCCTGGATCAAGCCCCTGCTGCTCGGCGCGGAGATGCCCGCATGAAGCGCCGCGCCCACACGATCTGCTCCGCCGCAGTGCGGTGTCCCATGTGCCCACTGCGGGTGAAAGGAGACGCCGCGATGACTTGATTCCTCACCCTTTCCCCGGCCGGGCCTGTCGCACGATGCGGCCGCCCTTGATGCTCGACCCCTACATCAATCCTGACTCTGGAAACATCATGGAAGACCTGATTCGCAAGGTAGTGATCCTCGGCGGTGGCACAGCGGGCTGGATGACCGCTTCGTACCTCAGCAAGACCTTCGGCAAGAACATCGACATCACGTTGATCGAGGCGGCGACGATCCCCAAGATCGGCGTCGGCGAGGCGACCATCCCCAACCTGCAGCGCTCGTTCTTCGACTTCCTCGGCGTGCCGGAAGACGAGTGGATGCGCGAGTGCAACGCGTCGTTCAAGGGCGCGATCAAGTTCGTCAACTGGCGCAAGGCGCCGGACTCGCGCGGCAAGGACTACTTCTATCACCACTTCGGGCTGATGCCCAATGTCGACAACGTCCCGCTGTCGCAGTACTGGATGCACCGTCGCGAAGCCACCGGCAACGACGAGGGCGTGGACTACGCTTGCTACATGCAGGCCCCGCTGCTGGACGCCAAGCTCTCGCCGCGCATGCTCGACGGCACCCGCGTGATGTCGTACGCCTGGCATTTCGACGCGCACCTCGTGGCGGCCTACCTGTGCAAGCTGGCGGTCGGCTGGGGCGTGAACCACGTCATCGACGAACTCGGCACTGTCGAGCGCCACCCCGACGGCCGCATCGCCGCGCTGGTCACCAAGACCAAGGGCCGCTACGAAGGCGACCTGTTCATCGACTGCTCCGGCTTCAAGGGGCTGCTGATCAACCAGGCGATGGGCGAGCCGTTCATCGACATGAAGAACCAGCTGCTGTGCGACAGCGCCGTGGCCACGGCCGTGCCGCATGACGACGACGCCAACGGCATCGAGCCCTTCACCTCGTCCATCGCGATGAAAGCCGGCTGGACGTGGAAGATCCCGATGCTCGGCCGCTTCGGCTCGGGCTATGTCTACGCCAGCGACTTCGTCTCGCAGGAGGAGGCCACGAGCGACTTCCTGAAGCTGTGGAACCTGAACCCGAACAACGTCAAGCTGAACCAGATCCGCTTCCGCACCGGCCGCAACCGCCGGGCATGGGTGCAGAACTGCGTGTCGATCGGCCTGTCGTCGTGTTTCCTCGAGCCGCTCGAGTCGACAGGCATCTACTTCATCTACGCGGCGATCTACCAGCTGGTCAAGCACTTCCCCGACAAGGGCTTCAACCAAACCACGATCGACCGCTTCAACGAAGAGATCGAGACGATGTTCGACGACTGCCGCGACTTCGTGCAGGCGCACTACTTCACCACCTCGCGCGACGACACCGATTTCTGGCTCGCCAACAAGAACGACCTGTACCTGTCTGACAGCATGAAGCACACGCTGGCCACCTACAAGGCGGGCCTGCCGGTCAACATGCCGGTGACTGACGAGACCAGCTACTACACGAGCTTCGAGGCCGAGTTCCGCAACTTCTGGCAGAACGGCAGCTTCTACTGCGTCTTCGCCGGCATGGAATGCCTGCCCGAGAACGTGATGGGCAAGCTGCGCTACCGGCCCGAGAAGGTCGAGCAGGCCAAGGCGCTGTTCACCTCGCTGAAGCACCGCGGCACCGAGCTGAAGGCCGAGCTGCCCAGCTGCCTGGACTACCTGCGCCACCTGCATGGCAAGGACCGCCAGGTCGAAGCCGCGCTGCGCGACAGCCCGATGGTGGAAGGCACCAGCGCCTGACGGCGCATCACGCGGGGCGGTGCTGTGCGCAGCGTTGCGCACGGCTCGCTTCGCCCCATCGCCGGCTTGTGTGCGCAAGCACGCGGGCCGGCCCTTCTTGATCGATGCCGCCGCGGACCCGCCGATGAACCTCATTCGATTCTTCTATGCCAGCTCCCGGCTGCCGATCACCCTGGCGATGCTGGCCGCGATCGGCAGCGGCCTCAGTGGCACGGCCCTGATCAAGGTGCTGACCGACGGGATCACCGACAGCGCGGTGGCCTACCCGTTCGGCCTCACGTTCGCCGGCCTGTGCCTCGCGCAGCTGCTGACACGCTGCAGCACGCAGCTGATCGTGCTGCGCCTGACGCACAACGCCGTGCGCGACATGCGCCTGCGCATCAGCGAGCGCATCCTCGCCAGCCCGCTGCGCAAGCTCGAAGAGATCGGCAACCCGAAACTGCTCGTGGTGCTGAGCAAAGACATCGACAACTTCGCCAACAGCCTGCAGCTGGCGCCGCAGGTCTTTGCCGGCGGCGTGGTGGTGCTGTGCTCGATGGCATACCTGGCCTGGCTGTCGTGGGCCTGGTTCCTGATGTTCAGCGTGGCGCTGGTCGTCTGCTTCACCGGCTTCCGGCTGGCACAGCGCTTCCCGACGAGCCAGATCCGCCTGGTGCGTGAGCAGCTCGACACGGTGTACCGGCTGTTCCGCGACCTGCTCGAAGGCACCAAGGAACTGCAGCTGAACCGCGCACGCGGCCAGCACTTCGTCTCCAGCGTCATCGCGCCCGAGGTGCAGGCCTATAGGCGCAGCGTGATCCGCGGCTTCAGCGCGTTCATCTGGATCATCAACATCGGCGACATCCTCTTCTACGCGGTGATCGGCCTGCTGCTGTTCGCCGTGCCCGGTTGGCTCGGCATGGCGATGCCGGTGGACCTGCTCGTCAAGATCGGCCTGACGCTGCTGTACCTGATCGGGCCGATCGGCGCGATCTCCAACGCGATGCCGGCGTTCGGGCAGGCGAGTGTGGCGCTGGGCAAGATCCAGAAGCTCGAAGCCGACCTCGACCATGACGCGCCTTTGCCGGACGCGGCCGACCCGTTCGGCGAGCCGGTCAGTAATGCGCCGTTGCTGACGCTGCGCAACGTCGTCTACGAATACACGCCCCTGGGCGACGTCAAGGCCTTCCGCCTCGGCCCGCTGAACCTGGACATCCCGCAAGGCAAGATCTCGTTCATCGTCGGCTCGAACGGCAGTGGCAAGTCGACCCTCGCCAAGGTCCTGTCGAGCCTGTATGCGCCCGAGTCCGGCACGATCAGCATGAACGGCGTGCCGGTCACGCCCGCCAATGTCGAGCACTACCGGCAGCGTTTCTCGGCGGTGTTCGCAGACTTCCACCTCTTCGAGCAGCTGATGGGCGTGGGCGGCGTGCACAGCAACGACATCGCGGCCGAGTACCTGCGCAAGCTGCGCATCGAGAACAAGGTCAGCCTGAAGGACGGGCGCTTCTCGACTGTCGATCTCTCCAGCGGCCAGAAAAAGCGCGTGGCGCTGATCGTCTCGTACCTCGAAGACCGGCCGATCTACCTGTTTGACGAATGGGCCTCCGACCAGGACCCGGTGTTCAAGCGCTTCTTCTACGCCGAGCTGCTGCCCGAGCTGCGCGAGCGCGGCAAGACCGTGATCGCGATCAGCCACGACGACGCCTACTTCCACCACGCCGACCACGTCTTCCGCATCGACGAGACCGCGCTCGACGAAGCTGCGAGCCGCGATGACGAAGCCATTCGTCGTCTGTCAGTGAGAATGCCTGCCTGACCCGGAGCCGACGACCATGGACAGCCGACATCTGGCCTTCCTCGACAGCTTGAAGAGCGCCGAGTTCGCGCACGTGAACCGCAAGGCGAGAGACCATTTGCTGGGCGTGCACGACATCCTGGCCGGTTGGGGCTGCCCGCCGGAGACCTGCCTCGCCGGCCTGTTCCACAACATCTACGGCACCGAGTCGTTCAAGCCGCAGGCGGTGGCGCTCGACGAACGGCGCGAGGTCGCGGCCGTCATCGGCGACGCGGCGGAGCTGCTCGCGTTCTGGTTCTGCGTCAGCCGGCGCGTCAGCTTCTTCGCCCGCCAGTCGCCCAGCGCGATCTGCATCTGGGACGAGGTCCACAAGGCCCGCGTCAGCGTCACGGCACCGCAGCTGTCGGCGCTGATCGACATCGAGGCAGCCAACCTGGTCGAACAGTACTGCGAGCAGCTGCACGACCACCCGGCGCAGCTTGCGCAGTCTGAAGCAATGATCCGCTGGATGCTGGCCCAGCCTGTTCCGATGTCACTAGCCGCGCGCGAGAGCCTGGGCGAGCTGTTGCAGACGATCGACCGCGATCGTCGCGCGCGCACCGCGTCGGCGGTGTCGTGAGTCAAGCGGCCAGCGCAGCGGAGCGGTGGTGAGGTTCACCCTCGGCGCTCGCCTGTTCCTGGCTGTGCTGGGCTCTTTCCTCGCCATTGGCGCGGTGGGGTTTGAACTCGTGCGCTGGAACGTGTCGGCCCATTCGCCGCATGTGGCGGCGGCCGACGCGGCCGTGGTGCTGCGCCTGCGCGACGAGCTGCAGCAGCACTACCGTGAGCATCAGGACTGGTCGTTCCTGCCGGCCAACCCGGCGCAGCGCAAGACGTGGCTTGGCCAGCAGATCGCACGGCTGCAAGCGGCGGCGGCAGACGATGACGCCGCAGCGCCGGTTGCCTCGGCGGCCTTGCGCTACCGCGTCGGGCTGCTCGACGCCGACGAACAGCTGCTGACCGGCGCGTTGGCTCAGCGCTTCTTGATCGTCACAGCGGCACTCGACCGTGTCAGTTATGCATTGACTGACGGCCAGGGCGAGATCGGCACGCTGGTGCTCGCCAGGGCCGACAACCAGGACACCGATCTGGTGGTCGCCTTCCTGATCGAGCAGCAGCGCAACCTGGCCATCCTCGGCGCCACCTGCCTGGCGCTGGCGATCATCGCGGCCGCCTTGCTGTCGGCCAGCTTCCGCCGGCCAATCCACCGGTTAGTCGAGGGCGCTCGCCGGCTGGGAGCCGGCCAGATCGACACCCGGCTCAACCTGCGCCGCTCGGACGAGCTGGGCGAACTGGCGCGGACCTTCGACCAACTCGCGGCACAGCTGGAGGCAGCCGAGAGCTCGCGGCGTGAATGGGTGGCCAACACCTCGCACGAGCTGCGCACCCCGCTGGCGGTTCTGCGCGCCCAGCTCGAGGCACTGCGGGACGGCGTGCGTGCGCCTTCGCCCGAGAACATCGAGCTCGTGATGCGCCAGGCGCTGACGCTGGGCAAGCTGGTCGACGACCTTGGCGCGCTCGCCCGGTCCGACATGGGCCAGCTCGACTACAGCCTCGCGTCGGTCGACGTGTGGGCGCTGGTGACGGAGACGGCACAGACGTTTGCCGACCGGTTCAGCACAGCCGGCCTGGCGCTGGCCGCCAGCCCGGCGCCAGCACAGGCCACGGTGCACGGCGACGCCGGGCGGCTGCGCCAGGTGCTGGTCAACCTGCTCGAAAACAGCCTGCGCTACACCGACCGCGGCGGGCGCGTTCAGATCACCGGCGAGGCCAGCGGCGCAACGCTGAAATTGACCATCGACGACACATCGCCCGGCGTGCCGCCGGCTTCGCTGGCGCGGCTGGGCGAGCGCTTCTACCGCGCCGATGCGTCGCGCAGCCGCCAACTCGGCGGTGCCGGCCTGGGCCTGGCGCTGAGCCGGCAGATCGTCGAGGCCCATGGCGGCCAGCTCGATTTTTCGGCCTCACCGCTGGGTGGGTTGCGCGCCACGCTGACCTTGACGCTGGTAGCCTGACGGCATGGCCACCGACCTGCTGATCGTCGAAGACGAGCCCGACCTGGCAGCGATCGTGGCCGACTACGCCACCGCCGCCGGCTACACGCCGCGCGTGATCGGCGACGGGCACGAGGCACTGGTGGCCATCAAGGCGCGGGCGCCCGACCTGATCCTGCTCGACCTGATGATCCCGGGGCTGGACGGCATCGCGCTGTGCCGCGCGGTGCGCGAGTTTTCCGACGTGCCGATCATCATGGTGACGGCGCGCGTCGAAGAGATCGACCGCCTGCTGGGCCTGGAGACCGGTGCCGACGACTACGTCTGCAAGCCGTTCAGCCCGCGCGAACTGATCGCCCGCGTCGGCGTGATCCTGCGCCGCGTGCGCCGCGCGCCGGCCGCACCGGCATCGATCATCGAGATCGACGACACCGCGCGCGACGTGCGCATCCGCGGCCAGTCGCTGGACTTGACCCCGACCGAGTACCTGCTGTTCTCGACGATGGCTCGCCGACCCGGCACCATCTGGTCACGCGCCCGGCTGCTCGAGTTGGTCCGCCCGGATGCGCTGGCCGTGGGCGATCGCACCATCGACAGCCACATCAAGAACCTGCGGCGCAAGATCGATGCGCAGTTGCCGGGTGTGGAGGTGGTGGAGTCGGTGTACGGAGTTGGCTATCGCGTGGAGCTGCCACCGGCGTCCTGAACTCACGGCCCCAGCCGGATCGCCGGCATGGGCCGAAAACTCACTCAGTGGGTGAGCATCTTGTACGACACGACCAGCAAGACCCCTGCGATCGTGTTCTGCACCAGTTTCGCCGGTGCCCGGGCACTGATGAACGAGCCAACCAGCACGCCGGGAATCGAGCCGATCAGCAGGTTGACCATCAGCGGCAGGTTGACGTTGCCCAGCGAGAGATGGCCCAGGCCTGCCAACAGCGTCAGCGGGATCGCATGTGCGAGGCCCGTGCCGACCAGGCGCCCGCCGGTCAAACGCACCGGATACAGGTAGACCAGCATCACCGTGCCGATCGCGCCAGCCCCGACCGAAGTCAATGTCACCATCGCGCCGAGCAGGGCGCCCGCGAGCATGGTCAGGCCAGGCTGCATGGCCCTGAAGCGCTCGAAGTCGACCGTGCGCAGCCGGGTGCCGAAAGAGTGAAGCTGTTCCTTGAAAAACATGCCCAGGGCGGTGATGCCGAGCGCGACGCCGATGCCGACGATGATGACGCCGTCCTTGACGGCGCCCACGCCGTTCGACTGCATCCACCACAGGGTCAGCGCAGCGGCCGGCAGGCTGCCGATTGCCAGGCGGCGCACGATCTCCCAATCGATGGTGCCGTGCTTCTGGTGGACCGCCGTGCCAAACATTTTGGTCGTCGATGCGTAGAGCAGGTCGGTGCCCACGGCCGTGGTGGGGGAGATGCCGAACATCATCACCAGAATCGGCGTCATCAGGGCGCCACCCGCGACGCCGGTCGCGCCCACGATGGTGCCAACCAGCAAGCCGGTGATCGCGAAGGAGAGGTCAAGTGTCATGAGCACCGGAAAGGGTGATGCGAAATGCCGCGAAGCATATGCGAAACACTCATGACAGGACGGGCTTCAAATGATCCTAGGGGTAACGCCTTCGCAGGTTCACTTCATCGGGTATCCCTTGACCGACTTCGCGAATTGAGCGGTGTCGCGCGTCGCGCCGGGTTGAATGAAATGTTGGCGCGCAGCCTTTGCATCGCATTCAAGGTTGCAGGATCTTGATTTCCTTGAGCCAGTTCTCGACGAGCATCGGCCACGACGAAACTGGATGTTCCTTGTCCCTGAGGCCGAAGGCGTGGCCGCCTTTGGCAAAGAGATGGACCTCTGCCGGTACGCCGGCACGATCAAGTGCGCGCGCATACACCGTGCTGTTGCAGACGGGGTCTACGGGGTCGTCCCACGCTTGCAGCAGAAATGTTGGCGGCGTTTGCTTTGTGACGCGAATGCCGGGATCGAGAATGCCATCGGAGCGACACAAATGGCCCGGATAGAGCGCAACAGCAAAGTCTGGGCGACTGCTTAGCTTGTCGACCGCATCGACTGGCTTGTAAGTCGACGCAAAAATGTTGCTGGTCTGCGCGACCAGATAGCCGCCTGCCGAGAAGCCGATCACACCAATCTTGTTGGGATCGACGCTCAGCTCCTTCGCCTTGGCGCGTACCAGCTTGATTGTTCTTTGTGCGTCCTGCAGCGCGCGAGGAACCCTCGGCGTGATGTGGCAACGGCAGTCGTCATCCCAATAGTGATTGCTCCCCGGGACTCGATACTTGAGCAGCACGCACGTGATACCGCGTGATGTCAGCCAGTTGCAGATCTCCGTGCCCTCCAGATCGATGGCCAGAGTACGGAAACCCCCACCGGGGAACACCACCACAGCCGCCTCGGTGTTCCGTCCCTCTGCTGCATACACCGTCATGGTGGGCTGGCTCACATCGTCAACTCTGAGCCACCGCTCCCGTCCTGAACCTGGACCGACAGACTCCGCTTTCGGGGCGGCTATGGCATCGGGTACTGTGCCGGGCCAGATCGGCACTTGCACATGGCCTGGCGATGGCTGCCAAGTCTCAGCTCGTGCCGAAACAGCGCCGATCAGTAGAGCAATCGCTATCGAGAAGTTGGTGAAACTGCGCATGCCGGAATTCAGAGGTTCACTAGTGCAGTGTTTGATGCTAGGCGGAACTTAAGAAAACCGATGAATTTGGTCGTCTGGCTAGGCGCAAACCACAGTGATGCCCGGTGGCATCGCGAGGATTTGCAACGACGCCAGGCGGACAAAGGCGCGGTTTTATGTTCCGCATAGCGTCGAACACTGCACTAGTAGCCAGCAGCGTAGTCGAGTTTCATTGAGCACCTTATACCTGCCGGTCGCGGGCGACCGCTCCTGGCTGGCAGGGCCTGTTTACTTTGCAGCCGGACGTTGTCCAGCTTGCGCGGGCACCAACGACATGCCGCCCACAGGTCTGCTCAAATGGCGTCATGACGAGGCTCTGCGATCGCTGCGAGTGAAGATCACCAACGAAAGAGTCGGCATTCGGCGTGCCCCGCGCCAGGAACGTTCGCGGCAAACTGTGGAGGCGGTGCTCCAGGCGGTAGAGAGGGTGCTCGCACGTGAAGGAGCGGACGCTCTGACCACGAACCGCATCGCCGATGCCGCCGGAGTCAGCATCGGCTCGGTCTACCAATACTTTCCGGACAAGCGATCCATCTTCACGGCTTTGCATCAGCGCCACGCCGAGCAGGTGCGGGTGGTCATCGAACAAACGATGGCGCGGCATGCGTGCACTTCGCTCGATGACTTCACATGCGCGCTCGTGAAAGCGTTGATCGATGTGCACGGCGCCGATCCGCGCCTGCACGAGATCACATCTGAAGTTGTTCCAGAGAGCACACAGGGCTTCAGACGTGCGCTCCAGGCAACGTTCGAGACAGTGATCGCTTCTCTCGAACCCGGTCGTCGCGGCCATCAGGTGCGGACTGTTCTGCCACATCTGGTGGAGGCACTCGTGCATGGCGGTATGACTCAACGGCCGCCGACCGTTTCCCTGGACGAATTGAAAGAGGAAGCTGTTCGCGCGGTCCGTGCCTATTTGACCGCGCAGTCATCCTAAGCCGGTGACGAGACAGTTCATCTCTGCTTGCTCCAGCCCTGCACGATTTCGCGCGCGATCCGTTTCTGGCCGTCTCGCAGGAAGTGGATGCCGTCTTCCGTGACGAGATCCGGTGGAGGAGCTTCCCCGAGCGCGGAAAACAAATCGACGTGAGGAGCTTCAAGGTTACGGATGGCGTCAGCGACACGCGCGATGTCCTCGTTGCGGAAGCGAACTCCGAAGCGTGCGAGCGCCCAGTGTTTCGCGACCCGATCCTCGATGACCGGCGGAGGCGTTATCCAGAGGCACTGTGCATTCGTCTCCCGGGAGGCGCGACGTTGCAGCTCCGCGAGGTTCTTGGCGGTCTCGTGGTGGTCGACGATCGTCTTCGCCGGCGTCGGGCCCTGGGTACGGGCATCGTTGACGCCGATGAAGAAGAGAATCCAATCGGGTTTGAGCGCAATGACGTCGCCGATCCGGATCAGCGCATGGGTGGTCGTCTCTCCGCTGACACCCGTCACGACCACCGAGATGGCGTCACCGGGCCTGCGCAGCGACAACATCTCGCCGAGGATGATTGCCCACGACTGAGGGTCGGACGTGTGACTGTCGCCCACTGCGACAACCCTTCCACCCTTGTTCAAGGGCAGGCGATCAACCATCGCGCAGACCGCCGGATCTGCCAGCAGCTCGCGCGCGGCTTCCTTTGCGCCGTTCACCAGCTCTGCATGCTCCGTCGCGTAGACATCGGCGGCAATGCCCAGAAGAGCAGCGCGCGTGCCCTCTGCAAGCCCCGCCCATCCTCCTGGCAGTGACGCGACGCTTCTCTCGGGTTGAAATACTTTCACAAGCCAGCTTGTTTGTTCCGCGGTCCATTCCATTCGCTCGACTCCAGTGTTGGGAGGCAGAGAAGATAGGCCAGGCATCGCGCGGCGTCAGCTCGCGTTCGGGCTTCGCCAAGTCCCTGACAGGGCTCGGAAATTCGCCTCGTACGTCGCCTTGCTCAGATATGGGAGCGCCGCGGCTCGTCGCTTGAGGGCTGGAGCTACGACGCCTCTAGTGCAGTCGCACTGACGGCCGAGCCCGCAGATGAAGCGGTCGCCCGGCGTCTGAGCTGCAAGGCGGCGTGTTCGTCGTGTTGGCGCTGTTCAGCGATCGGCTGTTTCTGCCGCCTGGTTCTGCGACCAGCTGAGCACGTAGTTCGGCCCCGGTTTCTTGCTGGTGCCGTTCACCAGCAGGACCTTGTCACCGTCCAGCGTCTGCACCTCGTGGCCGCAGCCGTCGTAACCCTGCTCCAGTTGCCCCTTGTCCCACAGGCCATCCTTGCGACCCCAGAACACGACGTCGTCCGCCTGGTCGTGCAACGTGTTCTTGCAACTCTTGTCTGCCAACGCGACGTAGATGTCGGGTCGACCGTCGTGGTTGAAGTCACCCACCGTCAGCGATTTACCGGGTTGGGCCAGCTTGCCCACGAAGAGTCGATTCTCGAAATACTGGCCGTTGCCACTGTTCAACCAGACCTCCACCGCGGTGCCGTCGACCAGCGAGATCAAGTCCAGCTGGCCGTCCTGGTTCAAGTCCTGGAGCTGAGCCCAGATCCAGTGCTTGCCGACCACCGCCGGTGGTGTGATCGACTTGAAGTCACCGGCCCGGTTGTTCAGCAAGAGGCTCGACGGGCCGTCGTCATTGCAGATCAGCAGGTCGTCCCAGCCGTCGCCGTCGATGTCGCCCTTGGCGACGCAGCCCCAGCCGATGGAGCCGGTGGCGATGGTCTGCACTTCGTCGAAGTGTTGGCCGCGCTGGCTGCTGACGAACAGGCGGTTGATGCTTTCATGGCCATCGGTGCGGTCGTGCCATTCGTCGGTCATGTAAATGTCTGGCCAGCCGTCGTGGTTGAAGTCGAAGAAGATCGGGCGGCGGCTGCTGCCGTAGCGGTCTTCGGCGCCGTGGTGGGCCGTCTTCACGAAGATGCCGTCCGCCTGCTGCATCCACAGCTCATTGAGGCCGATGCCCTGGCCCTTCTCGGCGCCGACCGCGCAGTAGAAATCCATTCGACCATCACGATCGACATCGGCCGCGTCGCAGTCGTGCCGGTCCACATGTTCCAGTTTCTGCTCCGCTTCCTCGTAGCCGTTGGCCGTCCAGTACCAGATGTGGTCTTGCTGGTCGTGGCCGGTGACGAACACGTCGTCGTGGCCGTCGGCGTTGTAGTCGGCCACCGCCGTTCCAAAGCCCTTCGCAATTTCGAGAAGCTGGGCCTGGTAGGTCATCGGCGCAAAGCCGCTGACCAAGGCCAGCGAGATGATGCTCAACGCCAAGCGTGTGATTCGGTGCTTCATGACTGCCTCCGCTGAAATCCGAGTGGTTGATGCGGCGGGCAGCATGCCATCAGCTCGGACGGCTTCGACAAGGCAAGCGCGCCCGCGTTGTGACGAAGCGTTTCGAGGCTTCCCATGCTATGGCTAACGGCCAGTCAGTCCGGCGTCCTGAATGCCACCATTGAGTGGTTAGGGTCTGTGCCGCGCGGTGCGCGAGTTTTCCGACGTGCCGATCATCATGATGACGGTGCGCGTCGAAGAGATCGACCGCCTGCTGGGCCTGAGACGGGCGCCGACGACTACGTCTGCAAGCCATTCAGCCCACGCGAGCTCATCGCCCGTGTTGGCGTGATCCTGTGTCGCGTGCACCGCGCGCCGGCCGAACCCGCGTCGATCATCGAGATCGACGACACCGCACGCGACGCGCGCATCCGCGGCGAGTCGCTCGATCTGACCCCGACCGAGTACCCGCTGTTCTCGACGATGGCCCGCCGACCCGGCACGATCTGGTCACGCGCCCGGCTGCTCGAGCTGGTCCGCCCCGACGCGCTCGCGGTCGGCGATCGCACGATCGACAGCCACATCAAGAACCTCCGACGCAAGCTTGATGCGCAGTTGGGGGTGGAGGTGGTCGAGTCGGTGTATGGGGTCGGGTACCGGGTCGAGTTGCCGCCGGCGTCCTGAGTGCTTCAGCTCGAGCGACGCTCCGGTCACTCAGGAGATCCAGCAGCTGTTGGCCAACTCTCGCAGACCCGGGGCGGTCGTCCGTTGAACTTCGAAGCGGACTCTTAATCCGTTGGTCGAAGGTTCGAATCCTTCAGGACCCACCAAAATTTTCTCTTGTGCAACAGGCACTTAGCGCGCTTCGGCGGCTAAGTGCTTTTTGCTTTGTGGGCGCGCTGTCAGCGCTGGCGTAAGCAGTCTAGCGGGCAACCCCAGCACGTCAGAGTGCACCGTAGCGTCTCAGAAGCTCGAGCTGCTTCTGCAGCTTTTCGATGTCGAGACTCGAGTCGAGCGTCACGTTGACATTGAAGACAGCTCGTGGTGCGGGTACCTTGGCCCTTGAGTCGGCCAAAGAAGTTACCTCGGTGCCTTCCGCCCCCGAACCGTCACTTGGAGGGTTGCTCGGCTCTTCGCTTGCCCGTTCTGCGGCATCCATTGCAGCGCCCTCGGCGCCATCGTTGGCAGCCACTGCAAGAGAAGTTGCGTCGGCCGACGCAACGTGAGTTACCTGCTCCCCTGCAACCACAACGAGTTCGGCTGTGGCCATGCTAGACAGGTAGAGGTCAACGCAGTTCCCCGTCTCGTCAGGATGCACCTTCAAATCGTGGGCTCGTTGCCTGATCTTGGCTTTCGAGACCGTGTCACTATGAAACGTGTCGAAGAGCGACTTGAAGACCGCTGGCTTCAGCGCGGCTTTTCGATACAAGGGTATAGCTTCATCAGACGGAGCTGCCGCGATCTTCTTGGCTAGCTCTTCCGCGGAGAAGTTCAGCTTGGTGTCGCCCTTCATCAGGCCATACTGCTTTAAGGCGGACATCCCGAGCTCGCCCTTGTCGTGCTTGGATCCGATGACTCCCATCAGAATGACGTCTCTCGGCTGCGGCCCTGTGTGGGTCTTGCTAACCAGCTTTCTTGCGTAGATTAAGGCGTCGGCAAGCGAGACACGCGGAAACATGGTTCCGCCTTTCTTGCCTCCCCTGGGCATAGCACGCTTCTTCGCAGGCTCAGTGCTCATACCTTCTCCTTCATGGCAGCGAGCAGTTCATCAAGTCCGGCCTTGTACGACTTTGAAAAGTCGGCGTACTTCTTCTCTGCAATGATGTGAGGCATCGGCGAGTCGTCGAGCTTCAGAGGGAGGATGTGAACATTGCGTCGCTTCATCTCGGTCATTAGCGCGTTGTTCAGTTCCTTCTGTACCCACGCCGACTCACTGGACTTCTGGCTCATGCCGATCAGGAAATAGTCTGACTCTGCCAAGCCCTGAGCGATCTTGTCCGGAATTGAATCGCCGACCCGTATCCGCTGTTCGTCGAGCCATACCCCGATTCCGTTGGCGGTTAGGTCCGCGGCAAGTTGTCGGATGAAGGGCTTGTCAGCCGAACTGTGGGACAGGAAGGCAACGCGCTGGTCCTTGTGCGCTTGGTGTCGGAGTTCCTTCTTGGTCTCGGCGGCATCGACGAGGTCCTCGGCAATGAGACTAGGTTGAAGTGCCCCAAGTGACTGGGCCCATTCGAGGAGCGGATTGAGGTCCGTAGCGACAAACGGCGAAATACCCGCAACGGTCGCCGCCTTTCTGACAGCGGGCTCCATTTTGTCGCCCAGCCGAAGAAACTGGCGCACACCCGTTAGCAGTGGGAGGCGGACAAGCGCCTCCTTCACCACGGCTTCCTTTTGTTCCTTCGACCCCTTGTAGGGATAAGGAAGAACGAGCGCATAGTCGTTGCCAACCGCGTCGACAAGGCCAATTTGGCAAGCGTTCTTCAGGAGCTTTCCAGCAGTCCGCGGATCAATTCCGGCAAATTGGGCGACCTGCTGGGTATTTGGCGCGTCCAGCCAGGCAATCGCATCGAGAACGACGAAGAGAGAGTCCAGCTTCGCCGCTTCGAACCGTTGTGAAGCGGCTGAAGGCGAGGTGCGGGCCTTTGAGGTAGCCTTCTTTGCAGCGGCCTTTCTGGGTGCTGTCTTGGTCACCATAATCTTCTTGCCGCTCGACAGAGCGCGGCGCTCCCGATGCAATCCTACCTGCGATCACACAAATTGACACACTAGGAGAAGCCCATGCCAATCATGGTCACGTTTGACACCGAGCAGGCGACGGTACTGGATGCGAATGATCGACTTCGCATCCTTGCCTGCTTTACGCGATTCGGATGGGAACTCGTTGGCGGGCCGGCTTGGCGCTATCCAGCGCTCGGGACTGAGAACGTCTCGGAAGATAGGTTTAACCACGTCATCCCTGCGTTCATGTACCTACGTAGCCTGGCCTGCCACGGGAACATGAACATCTACAACTTCACAATTGACGCCTCACTCTGAGGCCGGGCACCGTGGACGCGCCAACCCGCCGTTGGGCGAGCCAATCAAGCAAGCAGCGGGACATCACCATGTACGGCACGATCCCGGCCTATGACGGAGTGCTGTCCGAGCAACGGCTTCGGCGCTTCGTGCAGGATGCAGTGGACAGCCTGAACTGATTTGGAGTCCCGAGATGGCAGAGGGCGACTCGTAGACCGCATCAAGCTGTCGATCGAACAATGGGCATCCGTTCAACGCAACCGGAGCCCAAGATGACCACGCAAGCCAGCACCGCCAAGCAGCCCAACGTGACCGAGCGCCTGTGGTCACTGTTCGATCAAGTCGGCCCCGAAGCCCTGCCGCTCAACTTCGCACAGCGCTAGCCGAGGCAGAGGGCCTGAACCGCACGAGCGCCGGCATCGCTTTCTACCGCTGGCGCATGGCTCGCACGACGCCGCGGGAGCAGCAAGCGGCCAGCTAGTTGCATCGCTCCCAGCAGCACCAACGGCTCGCCCCACGTGCGGGCTACGCGCCCAGCCACCTGGCGATCGACTACGCTCCCGGGCCTAATGGCGTAGTGGGACAAATCATCTTTTTCAGCCGCGACGACTCCAAGCGCACGCGTGTCGCTCTGCCATTCGATGATTTGCTTGCAAAGGTGCTGTAGGCCTACGCATCGCACGACATGCACCCTGCGTTCGGCTGGGACTTGGACAAGATCTTCGATTGGCCACCCGTGTGAACGCCAGGTTGAGTGCCTGGAGCTTGCAAATGGAATCTGACGAACAAGCCATCCGCGAGGTGCACACCACCTGGATCGAAGCCGTCAACGCCGGCAATCTGGCCCGTTTGCTGAGCTTGATGGCGGACGATGTCGTGTTTCTGAATCCGGGCCGAGAGCCGTTCGGGCGGGACGGACCCCGACGGCTTCTTGCGTGCCCACCAGCAATTCCGGATCCGCCGCATCAGCGAGCCGGAAGAGGTCACTGTCGTTGGCGACGTGGCCTACACGCTGTGCCGGGACTCGCTGTCGCTGTCGCCACACGCCGGTGGTGACACCGTGGAACTGGCGGGTCATCGGATCACCATCTACCGCCAACAGCCCGACGGCCGTTGGCTGCTGGCCCGCGACGCGCATACCTTGTCGCCGATCGAGCGCTGACACAGTCGAGCGACTGGCCGGGCGCGAGATGACTCTGGCGGCGACTGCTGCCGCCTGGTCCTGCAACCAGCTGAGCACGTAGTTCGGCCCCGGCTTCTTGCTGCCGCCGTTCATCAGCGGGACCTTGTCACCGTCCAGCGTCTGCACCTTGTGGCCGAAGCCGTCATAGCCTTGCTCGAGTTGCTCCTTGTCCCACAGGCCGTCTTTGCGGCTCCAGAACACGAACGAGGATGGCTAGCGCTGACCGTACAGCTGCGCCAGCAACCGATCGAAGGCGGCCTGCCGCTGCGGCGCGGTGGCCTGTAGCACCCCCTGCTGCTGCAGCACGTCGATCAGCTTGGTCGGCGCGATGTGCTTGTCGCCCACGATCTCGACATGGCCGGCCACCACCTCGACCCGGGTGACACGCGGGTCGGCGTCGGGCGCCGGGCTGCGCTGTTCGGCCAGCGAGAAGATGTCGTCGCTGTCGACGCAGCGACCATCGGCGCTTTGCCGGCAGCTACCCCGCTCGTCGGTGTCGATCTTCAAGTGGCGGGTGACGCGGGTGGACAGCGCACCGGGCTCGAGGATGAAGGGCGACGAGAACGTGATGTCGGCCCATTTCGGCCCGGTTGCGACCAGGCAGCTCAGCGGCACCAGGCCCAGCGACAACGGATAGAGCCATCGCCGGCCGCACGTGCGCGCCGCCTCGATGCCCGAGAACGGGCCCGACACCGTGACCAGGCGCAGGTCGACCGGCGGACCGGGCAGCGGCGCTGGCAGCGTGTCGGTCAGCGCCCGGCGCGCCACCAGCGCACCCTGGCTGTGGCCGATCACGTCGATCCGCGGCACGTGCGACTGGTCGGCCAGCATCTGCAGCGCGTGCCGAAGTTCGGCGGCGGTGTCCGCGAGCCGCGCTCGGTCGTCGTAGGTGAAGCATGCCGACTGCTGGCCCTGGAAGGCCAGCACCTGCGCCAGCGCGCGGAACTGTCCCGACGAGCCGTAGCAGCCGTGCACCAGCACCGTCACCTGGTGGCGCCCATCCAGGTGCAAGCGTCGATCCGGGTTGTCGGTGCAGGGTCCGAGCCCCGCGATTGCCAGCGCGGTGTCGGGCGGCGGAAGTCGGCCGGGTTCAAGGTCGGCAGCGACGCCGCCATTGCGCGTCGCGCAACCGCCAAGCAGGCACAGCAGGGTCAGCACGGTCAGCAAGGGGACGATGCGCATCCGGTGTTCCCTCCAGTCCAAGTGGCGGGTGCCGGCCGGTCGGCCCGGCGCCCCTGCGTTCGATTCTGGCGCGACGAAGCACTTGCAAACGCTTTTTGATTGTTTCGTCCGCACTTTCCGCTGGCGATGTTCCGGCTCTCCGGCGGGTAACCTGACTCCTGACTCGCAGCCCCGCGCACCAGGCTGTCATTCAAGACAGCGTCGAGCCGCCGTAGCGCAGCTTTCAAGAGGCGAAGAACCGATGCATCAAGTGTGCCGTGGTCGGTCTTCATGAATTGATGCGGTTCGCCTTCGACGGTGTGGGCGCATGTCTTGGCCCGCTGTGTCGATTCGGACGGGTGTAGATCGTCGTCCTGAAGCAGGACAAACGTCCGGGATCACCGCCAGCACTGGTGTCGGCGATGGAGATTGAAAATGAAATCTGACGAACAAGCCATCCGTGGGGTCCACACCACCTGGATCGAAGCCGTCAACGCCGGCAATCTCGCCCGCTTGCTCAGCTTGATGGCGGACGATGTCGTGTTTCTGAATCCGGGCCGAGAGCCGTTCGGGCGGGACGGATTCCCCGACGGCTTCTTGCGTGCCCACCAACAATTTCGGATCCGCTGCATCAGCGAGCCGGAAGAGGTCACGGTGGTGGGCGACGTGGCCTACACGCTGTGCCGGGACTCGCTGTCGCTGACGCCGCACGCCGGCGGAGACACCATTGAACTGGCGGGTCACCGGATCACCATCTACCGCCAACAGCCCGACGGCCGTTGGCTGCTGGCCCGCGACGCCCACACCTTGACGCCAGCGGAGCGCTGATGCCGTTGAGCGGCTGTACTCGCCGCACCCGCGCGAGACAGCCCATCGCGGTCTCGCCCAAGAAGAGCTTGTGTGCTTGTGTCGAATATATTTGACATTCGCTTCTTGGAGGAATACAGTCCAGCCATGTTTGCGATCGCTGAACTTGGGCAAGCAGTGCGTGCACGCCGCTCCGACATGGGGCTGACGCAGACCGAGCTCGCAAAGCTGAGCGGCCTGTCTCGTGCCACGGTGAATCAAGTCGAGAACGGCACTCTCAAGGACCTGAGCCTGACGCGCACGGCGAAGCTGCTGACGACGTTGGGGTTGTCCATCACGATTTCCCCGGCGAGGCCAAAGCGATCCTCTCCAGCGCTCAGGTCGTCGATGTCGGCACTTGCCCAGGCGGCTCAGTCCGCCAGCGTGAGCTACAGCCGGCCGTTGCCGCCTGAAATCCTTGAAGAAGCACTGGCGAGCCGCGTGGTGCCGCCGGACTATGCGCCGCACCTGAATGCATTTCTTGAGGATGCGTCGACGGCGCTCCTGGCCAATGTCGTTGAGGAGATACACGAAAAGCGTGGGATAGAACGGCAGGTCCTATGGTCCGCACTGAAGGACTTGGCCCAGCTCCTGGGCAGTCGCAGGGACGTGCTGGTTGAGCATCCCTGACTTCTCCAAGCCTGGTCCCTGGATCAGGCTATTTCCTCATGCCCTGCGTTTGATGGCGCACCTAGAGGCCGTCACTGTCAATCCACCCTGGACGTTTGGTGGGGGCACGGTGCTGATGCTTCGGCTTGGGCACCGGCAGAGCAAGGACATCGATCTCTTCGTGCCCGACCCGCAGTACCTCGGATACGTGAATCCTCGACTCAGCGATGTGGCCGAAGAGATCAGTACAGACTACGAAGAGAACGCAGAGTTCATCAAGCTGCGTCTGGCCGACGGCGAAATCGACATCGTGGTGGGTCGGCCGCTGACGGCGGAATCGTTCGACCTGGTCGACTACGCCGGCCGCAGTGTTCGTGTCGAAACCAGTGCCGAAATCATCGCCAAGAAGATGTGGCACCGCGGCGATCGAGCGAAGGTCCGTGACCTGTTCGATCTCTGGGCGGTCGCGGTCATGGAGCCGGAAGCCATTGCTGCTGCCGCTCCATTCTTTGTTCGCAAGGGCAGGGCCTTCCTGGACGTGCTCACGCCAGGTACGGACCTTCAGCGTCAGGACTTCGAAGCCATCGACGTCATCTTGAATCGGCCCAGCTACGAAGACTGCCTCGAGTTGGCGCGCCAGGTGATGACGCCGCACATCCCGTCGGAGTGACGCGACCAGAGTCCCTGTGAACCCCGTCTACAGGGCCCAGGTGCGCAGCGGCAGCCAGCCGATGGTGGCTGCATAGGCGGCAATGCTGACGAGCCCGAGTGACGACAGGGCTACATAGGCACGAATCAATCGCGGGGCGGCTCGATGGCGCAGCGTCAGCACCAATCCCGTCAATGCCAGCAGTGGGTACAGAACGCTGCAGACCAGGATCAGCAGTGAATAGGGGCCGACGTTCGCCAGTTGCTGAACGGAGGTGCTGCCGGAACCCTCCACGGCCAGCAGAGGCAGCGCGAGCGTCACCGCCAATGACGCGATGGCCATCAAGGGCAGCAAGCGGAAGCGCAAGCCGCCTGTGTTTACCAATCGTCCACGCCGGTACGCGATGAGCCAGGGGATCAGCATGACGACGCCTACCAGCAGACCCAGCAGGATGATCGCGTCAAGCAGCCACAACCCCACCATGTGCCACAGGGCTACTTTTTGTTGGGCCGAAGTGGCGTTGATCTTGAAGGCCTGGCCATCCTGTTCGACGAAGGCCACGGTGGCTTCGCTGCGGTCCGCGCGGCGAAAGCTGTGTGGGCCCGTCGGCAGGAAGTCTTTGCCGCCCACGACAAGCTTGCCCTGGCCGGCCGCCACCCGGGTCAAACTGAAGATCTCGGCGTAGGGCCGCATCATGTCGCTGGGCGGGGTGATGGAGCGATAGAAGCCCGCGTACTTTTGCAACTCGGCATCGCTGACGGGTACCGTCGGCTGCGGGTTCAGTGGCAGACCACGTGTCAGCCAGGACTGGATCAGGTGGGCCGCCGGCCCGGCGAAGTCGACGCCCTCGCCACCATTCGCCATCAGCACGTAGCCTGAGCCGTTGCGCAGGGTGTAGCCCAGCACCGAGGTGAACGAATCGATGCCGCCGTTGTGTCCTCGAAAGGTGATGCCGCTGTCGACGATCGGCGCGTTGCCCAGGCCGTAGCCGTTGCCGAAACCGAACTTCGCACCGAGGTTGGACTCGGCGCGCTCGATGCGTGCCACCGATTCGGGCGTCAATATCTGCCGGCCGTCCACGCTGCCCCGCCCGACGTACAGGCGCGCCAATTGGGCCAGTTCATGGGCACTGGCCACCAGCGAGCCGGCCGGTTTCAGCACGATGTGTTGGTACGGCGTTGGCGTCCCATCAGACCCGTAGCTTTTGGCCATGCGGCTGGCCAGGGCGGGTGTCAGCGAAAAATCGGCGCTGCCCATGCCCATCGGCGCCAGGATGCTGGCCCGCATGTAGTCGTCAAAGGTCTGACCCGTGGCCTTCTCGATCGCGTAGCCGGCCACGGCAGGCCCGGCGTTGTTGTAGACCGGGAACGTCCCGGGTTTCCAGCGGCTGGTGAAGCCAGGGCTGCTGAACGTGATGCCCTGCAAGGTGGACCAGGCCGCCTCGTCCTTGGACAAGACCTGGTTCGAGATGTCGGGCCAGCCGGTGGTGTGTTCCAGCAGATGCACCAGGCGCACAGGATCCGTCTCTTCCCAGGGGTTGGTGAAAGAGATCTCCGGCGCAAAGGCATGCAGCGGTGTGTCCAGTGCCAGCCGTCCATGTTCCACCAAGGTCATGACACCGATGGCCGTGAGGCCCTTGGCGATGGAGCCGGCCCGAAACGGCGTATCTGCGGTGGCTGGTATCTGCTTGGCGACGTCGGCGAAGCCATAGCCTTTCTCAAAAACGATCTGGCCGTTTTCGATCAGAACCACCGAGGCGCCGGGCACCGCACCGGTCTTGAACAGCTCGGCCAGCCGATGATCCAGGCCTTCGATGTTGCTCGGCAGCGCCGCTTCCTCGGCCGCTGCGTGAGCGCTGGCGCCTAGCAGCAGCGCGCTGATCAGTGCGCCCAAAGGCTGCCACGCCCGCGTCAACCATGACGATGGCGCTCGGCGCCGGGTGCAAGTGAGTCCCATGAAGTCTGCCTGTTTGATTCAGTCGGCGCACTGTAGGGAGCGACCACTGCGAGCAACGCCACGATGCGACAGGCTGCATGAATCAGGGAACCAGGCGCAGCGGGACCATTGATCACCACCCGCTGCCTCTCCATATTTTCTTCAAACTGTGTGCGTACGCTGTGGGCATCGGGTCGGTTCGATGTGCGCAGTACCTGTGTGCTGGGGCCGAGCCGGGTCGATCGGATGCTCAACCCTGCCATGTCCAACGCCGAAGCCTCTCGCACCAAGACACCCGTCCCGCACCTCGTGCAAAGCGGTGCGGCGATGGACGAGATCGTGCCGCAAGACCGGCGCAAGAAGCTGTGGCTGGCCATCGGCGCCGGCGTGCTGGTCGTGGTGGCGCTGGTCGTCGTCTGGCGGATGCTGCCGCGGGGCCTGCAGGTGCCGGCGGTGGACGTACGCACCGCAGTGGTCGAAGAGGGCACCTTCTTCGACGAGGTGGTGCTGCGTGCAAAGGCGGATGCGCTGGACTCGGTGGTGCTCGACGCGGTCGATGCCGGCCGGGTCGAAGAGGTCTTTGCGCGCGACGGCGAAACGGTGAAGCAGGGCGACCGGCTGTTCCGCATCTCCAACCCGCAGCGCAACCTCGATCTGCTGCAGCGCCAGTCCGAGTCGGCGCAGCAGATCTCCAACCTGTCGAGCCTGCGCGTCGACTACGAGGCGACCAAGTCCGAGCATGTGCGCCGGCTGCAGGACATCGAGTTCAACCTCGACCAGGCGCAGAAGAAGCTGGCGCGAGACCAGGGGCTGGCCGACCAGGGCTTCATCTCCGCCGCGTCGCTGGCCGAGTCGAGCGACGCCGTCGCGCAGTGGCGCCACAAGCGGGACCAGGAGATCGCCCGCGACGAGATCGAGACCAAGGTCAAGCAGGGCGCGATGTCGCAGCTGGAGCGCGCCGTGACGCAGATCCAGCAAGGCTTGACGCTGGTCAACGCCTCGGTCGACGCGCTGACCGTGCGCGCCCCCGCCGCCGGCCGCCTGACCGATTTCAACCTGCGCGTCGGCGCCACCGTCAAGACCGACCAGCACATCGGCCGCATCGACGACCCGAGCAAGTTCAAGCTGACGGCGCAGGTCGACGAGTACTACCTGAACCGCATGCGCGTCGGGCTGCAAGGCACCGTGCGGCGAGACGGCAAGGAATACCGCATCGAGGTCACGCGCATCCTGCCGCAGGTCACCGAAGGCCGCTTCACGATGGAACTGGGCTTCAAGGACGGCGAGCAGAGCGGCTTCAGCCCCGGCCAAAGCCTGGACGCGCAGGTCATGCTCGGCCAGCCGAACAAGGCGCTGCTGCTGCCGAACGCGGCCTTCCTGAACGACTCGGGTGGTGCCTGGGCGTATGTGCTGGCGGCGAATGGTGTCGACGCAGAGCGCCGCCCCATTCGCATCGGCCGCCGCAACAACCGCCAGGTCGAGGTGCTGTCGGGCCTGGCCGCGGGCGAGAACGTCATCGTCTCCAGCTACGCGGCTTTCGGCACGGCGCCGCATGTGCAACTGAAGAAGTAGGGCGTCTGCCGGCGCCCTCGGTCCATCCATCCATCGGGAGTCTCGCATGTTGAAACTCGTCAACGTCAACAAGGTGCACCAGAGCGGCGATGTCCGCACGCGCGCACTGGACGGCATCAACCTCGAAATCGCCGCCGGGGAATACGTGGCGGTCGTCGGCCCGTCGGGCTGCGGCAAATCGACATTGCTCAGCGTGCTCGGCCTGCTCGAGCCGCCGACCTCCGGCGAGTTCCTGTTCGAGGCGCAGGATGTGGCCCGCTGCGGCGAAGGCATGCTGACCGACCTGCGGCGCGGGCGCATCGGCTTCATCTTCCAGAGCTTCAACCTGATCGACGAGCTGACGGTGTTCGAGAACGTCGAGCTGGCCTTGATCTACACCGGCGTGCCCAAGGCCGAGCGCAAGGAGCGCGTCGACCGCATGCTGGAAAAGCTCGGCGTCGGGCACCGCTCTGGCCACCGGCCGTCGCAGCTCTCGGGCGGCCAGCAGCAGCGGGTGGCGATCGCCCGCGCGCTGGTGGCGAAGCCCAGCGTGCTGCTGGCCGACGAGCCGACAGGCAACCTCGACACCGCCCACGGCACCGAGGTGATGAACATCCTGCGCGACATCAATGCCGAGGGCACGACGGTGGTGATGGTCACGCACTCGCCGGAGCATGCGCGCCAGGCCAACCGGGTCGTGCAGATGCTGGACGGCAAGGTCGTCGACGACCTCGCCCGGGCAGCGGCGTGAGGAGAGCGGCATGAACTGGCAAGACCTGCAAATGGGCTGGCGCCTGTTGCTGAAGAGCCCGGGCCATTCGCTGATCATGGTGTTGAGCCTGACTGTCGGCTTCGCGGTCTGGTTCCTGGCGCTGGGCTTCACGCGCTATGAGCTGGCCTTCGACAAGCATGTGCCGGGGCTAGACGAGGTCTACGTCGTCAAGGCGCGGCCGAACTGGGGCGATGCGTCGTGGAGCGAGAACGTGCCGCTGGCGATGAAGGACTCGCTCAAGCGCAGTGGGTTGCCGCTGCAGGCGACGACGGTGCTGCCGTTCTCTGTGGCGGCAACCGTTGGCAACGTCGTTCGCACGGTCGAGCTGACGGTGGTCGATGCGGACTTCGTGCAGGTGTTTCGCATGAAGGCGCTCGAAGGTGACCTGGCGTCGGCGCTGTTGCGGCCCGACGCGGTGGCGCTGACGCAGGAGACGGCGCTGACGCTGTTCGGCAACACGCACGTGGTGGGCCAGCGGCTGGACATCGGCGGCCAGCCGTTCCAGGTCGGCGCGGTGGTGGCCGATTCGCCCAAGACCAGCTCGGTGCAGGTGCATGCGCTGGTGGGTGTCGACTCCGCGGCGTGGGCGCCGTCGGAGCGTGTGCGGGCGCAGGACAGCTGGAACGCCTTCGACGGCGACCACAAGGAGATCGTGACCAACAAGGTCTACCTGCGGCTCGCCGATGCGGGCCGGCGTGCCGATGCGCTGGCTGCGATCGAGCGCGATATCGACAACTCGGCCCTGCGTGGCCGCCTGAGCGCGGCCGAGATCACCGAGCTCGGCAGCAAGCCGCCGGTGACGGTGGCACTGGGCCCGCTGGCCGATTCGTACATGGACAGCGAGGCGCGCAACAACAGCGGCCCCAAGGGCGACCCGATCGCCAACCTGGCGATGAACGGCGTGGCGCTGCTGATCCTGCTGCTGACCGCGGGCAACTACATCAACCTGGCCAACATCCGCGTCGTGCAACGCGAGCGCGAGATGGCCGTGCGCAAGGCGCTGGGTGCGCGGCCAGCGCAGCTGGCGACGCAGCTGGTGGCCGAATCGATCCTGGTCTCGCTGATCGCGGCGGTGCTCGGTGCGCTGCTGGCGATGGTGCTGCTGCCGTTCTGGTCGGACCTGACCGAGCACGACATCGGCGGCCTGCTGACGGCGGCCGACTACGCCGGGTTTGCGGTGATCGTGCTGGTTGCCGGCGTGGTGGTAGGCATTGGTGCCGGCGCCTACCCGGCGTGGACGGCGCTGAAGATGCGCGTGACCCCGGTGTTGGGCGGCCGTGGCGGCAGCGACACGCCGGGCGGCCTGCTGCTGCGGCGCATCCTGACGGTGGCGCAGTTCGGCATCGCGATGTTCGTCACCGCGATGATCGCGACGATCGCCTGGCAGATCCAGTTCCTGAAGCACATCGACTATGGCTACCCGGTCGACGGGCTGATCACCGCCAAGCTGCCCAGCGGCCTGGGCAAGGCCGAGGTGGACAGCTTCGCAGCCGCGCTGCAGACGCTGCCCGAAGTGCGCAGCGTGGCGCGCAGCAGTGCGTCCAGCGCGAACCGGCCCTTTGCCATGCCCAGCGGCGAAAGCCTGATGCTCGGCACGCGGCTGGTCGGCCCGACCTACTTCTCGACGCTGCAGCTCGGTGCGCAGGCCGGCCGCGTGTTCGATGCCCGCCAGGATGGCGGCGAGTCGCGCGACGTGGTGGTGCTGAACCGGCAGGCTGCGTTGCGCCTGGGTTACGCCGAGCCTTCGGCCGCAGTCGGCCAGTTCATCCGCATGGAAGGCAAGGAGGTGCAGGTCGTGGGCATCGCGCAGGACGTGCGCAACGGCTTCACCGCCGGCCAGCCGCGCCCGCTGGTCTATGCGTTGTCAGACGCAGCGCCGGATCTGACGATTCGCACCAACACGGGCTTCGACGCCGCGCAGGCCGCGGTGACGAAGGTCTGGCAGGAGCATTTCCCGGCGCGATACCTGGCCATGCGCGAGTTGCGTGCGCAGCTCGAGACGAACGCCGGCGGCCCGATGGCGGTGCTGCTGACCTGCGTCGTCGTCGCGATCGTGATCGTGCCGCTGGCGGTGTTCAGCATCTACGTGCTGTCGGCGGTGGTTGTGCAGCGGCGTGCGCGCGAGTTCGTGGTGCGCAAGCTCTACGGTGCACGGCAGGGTGACATCGCCAAGCTGCTGCTGCGCGAGTTCGGCACGCTGCAGGGCATCGCCGCGTTGATCAGCCTGCCGCTGGCCTACTTCGTTGGCCGCTCGTTCGTCGAGCGCTTCGCCGACCAGGCGTCGATCGGCCCCTGGGCTGTGTTGGCGGCGTTGGCCGGCGCCTTGCTGATCACAGGCGTCGCGACCTTCCGCCACATCTTTGCGGCGTCGCGGCTGCCGCCAGCGGCGGTGTTGCGCGCCGGCTGAAGGCGATGGCCGGCACGCGGGATGCGGGCCGGCCGTCGCCTCGTCACGCCGAACTCATCAGCGTCGGGTCGTCGAAGAAGCGGACAAGGCGGGCCACGCCTTCGTCGATCTCCTGGGGCGCCAGGTAGCTGCAGGCCAGCCTCAGCTCATGGCGGCCGCCGCCGCTCAAGTAGAAGCTGCTCATCGGTGTCCACAAGACCCCGTGCCGTTCGGCACACCGCTTCAACAGCGCTTCGTCGGCCACCACCGGCAGCCGCACGCGCACGAAGAACCCACCTTGCGGTGCCTGCCACACGATGCCGCGTTCAGCGGCCTGCTCGGGCGGCAGTGCCTGTGCCAGTGCGCCGAGCAGGTGCCGCAGGTTGCTTTGGTACAGCCGCGCCTTGTCGGCGCCGACCGCAGCGAGCGAACCACCGTTGTCCAGCATCATGCCGCCGACGATGCCTTGGCAGATCGGCGAGGTGTTCACCGTCAGCATGCTCTTGACCAGCGTCAGCTCGTCGGCGAGCAAGCTGGCTCCGCCGTCGGCATTGATCACCGGCTGGTCGGCGACCATGAAGCCCACGCGCACGCCGGGCAGGCAGATCTTGGCGCAGGTTGCGAGGTAGACCACGCGCTGGTGCGTGTCGAGCGACTTCAGTGTCGGCAGCTTGTGGTCGGCTTCGGCAGTGAAGCCGTAGGCGTTGTCCTCCAACAGCAGGAAGTCGTGTTCATCGGCCAGCGCGAGCAGGGCATGGCGCGCGGCCAGCGGCATCAATGTGCCGCTGGGGTTGGAGAAGTCGGGCGCCACGTAGAGCGCCCGGATACGCTGGCCGGCCTGCCGCGCGGCGGTGCAAGCGCGCGCGAGTGCCGGCAGGTCGACACCCCCATCGGTCTCGCCGATCGCCACCGGCTCGATGCCGAGCACGCTGGCCGCGCCCGAGATGCCGACGAAGCACGGTTCGACCACCGCGAGCAGGTCTTCGGGTGTGGGGCACAGCACGCGCAGCGCGAGCACCATCGCCTCCTGGCAACCGACCGTGACGACGATGGCGCGCGGGTCGACTGTCAGGCCTTCGTCCAGCTGCAGTGAGCGGGCCAGCAGGCCATTGATGATGCCCCGCGCCGGCCCGTACTGGTAGAGCAGCCGCGTGGCGCGCTGCTCGGTCAGGCCGCGGTCTTCGACCAGGTGCCGGCGGTAGCGTTCGAGGTAATGGCCGACGTTGAGTTCGTCGAAGAAGCTGGCATGCGGCGCACCCGGCGCGAACGAGATGGCGTCGGGGTAGCGGTCGATCACCTCGTTGAGGAAGTTGAGCGCGCCCATGCCGGGGTCGTCGAGGGCGGCCAGCAGTGCAGCTTTTTGCAAACGGGCGCCGCCGGTGTCGGTGGGGCTGAGGGTCAGGGTCGAGCTCATGCGGTGGCTACTTTCTGAAGAACGTCCTGGCTGTACAGGCGTTGCCCCTGCTCGAGCGCGAACTGGGCCATGTAGGTGCGGAAGGTGTCGAGTGGTTCTTCGCACAACACCAGCATGCGCCGGTTGGGAATCACCGCCGGGCTGGCCAGCGCGGCAAGCCGGGCGTCGATCGCGGCGTCCATCTGCGCGGGTTCGACCACCTCGTCGAACAGTGCGGCCGCATCCGGCTCGCGGGCGAAGACGCGGCGACCGGACAAGATGATCTGGCGCGCGAGACGTGCGCCGGCGATGCGCGGCAGGCGCAGGTTGGCAACGCCGGGGACGATGCCTTCCTGCGCGGCGGGCAAGGCGAAGTAGCTGTCGGCGGCAGCGATGACGTGGTCGCAGGTCAACAGCAGCTGCGCACCACCGCCGATCGCGAAAGCATCGACGGCCGCGACCCAAGGCTTCATGACCGTGCGGAACTCGTCATCGCCGCCATCGCCATCGACACGAATACGCAGGCCGTGGAGCAGCTTGTTGAGCGTGCCGAACTCGCGCCGCAGCAGGAAGTCGGCATACGAGATCTGGCCGCGGTGCAGCTCCTTCAGGTTGATGCCCGCGCTGAAGACACGGCGGCCGCGGTAGCGCGGGTGGGTCATCTCGCCGCCGCGCAGCAAGCCGACGCTCAGGCCGCCATCGAGCAGTGCAATGTCGACGGCGGTCTCGAACTGGTCGATCAGCTCGTCGTCTTCGGCGTTGAGGCAGGCCGGGTTGTGGAACGTCAGGTGCGCGGCCGGGCCGCGTGCGACGAGTTCAACCTTGCCCAGGTGCACTCGGCGATCACGCTGGAAGGCGGGTAGCAGTTCGAGCGCCGGGGCGGTTGGCTGCAACAGGCGGGTGACGAGGTCCAGCCCGACCGTGGGGTCGCGCAGCAGCTCGCTGAAGAACAGCGCCTGGTCGATCTCCAGCCCTTCCTTGTCGCGCTGCAATTGGCCGCGCTCTTCAGCGAGTTGCGCGGGGGTTGGCAGCAAACCCGGCAAGCGCGCGGCCACCTGTGCCGAGAGCGCGGACAGTGGCACGTGGCCAGTCAGCGGCGCGATGAGTGTGCGGTGGATGTTGTGCGCATGGCGCCGCAGAAAGGCCACGCGGCTGCGCCGGCTGGTGGCGTGGAGCTGGTCCACGACCGTCTGCTCGCCGGCTGACCGCACAGCCTTGTGGGGCAGTCGCCGCGTCAGCGCGGCGCCTTCTTCGACGAACTGCCGCAGCGCGACGGCGTCCTCGTCCAGGTGCCCGCCGTACACGGGTGAAAACGATGCCCAGGACAGGCTGGCACGCTCGAGGTCAACGATCGAATCGGAAGGCATGGCGGGACTGTGGACGTGAGAGTTGCAAGCTTGCCGCCAGTCGATGCAAATGCGGCCCGATCGCCAAGTGCCTTTCGTCACGCCGCCGGTGGTTCGCGACGCGGCATCGTTGTTCGCGTTTTCCAATTGCCTCGGACCCATGGACAACACGTGCATCGATTACGAGAAGAAGGACGGGGTGGCCTGGGTCACCTTGAACCGTCCGCACGTCCTGAACGCGTTGAGCCTGCGCACCCACGAGGAGCTGGCCGCAACCTGGGACGACTTCGAGCGTGACGACACGCTGCGCGTGGCGGTGCTGTCGGGCCATGGCGGACGCGCCTTCTCGGTGGGGCAGGACCTGAAGGAACTCGCCGCACGCAACGAGGGCGGCGCGCCGCCTTCATCGTTCGGCAGCCGTGGTCTGCCGGGGTGGCCGCGGCTGACAGAGCGTTTCTCGCTCAGCAAGCCGGTCGTCGCCAAGGTCCATGGTTATGCGATTGGCGGTGGCTTCGAGCTGGCGTTGGCCTGCGACCTGATCATCGCGTCGGACGATTCGAGCTTCGGGCTGCCCGAGGCCACGCTGGGGCTGATCCCGGGTGCGGGTGGGCTGTTTCGGCTGCCGCGCCAGATTCCCCCCAAGATCGCAATGGGCTACCTGATGACCGGCCGCCGCATGCCGGCGGCGCGCGCCTACGAACTGGGGCTTGTCAACGAGGTCGTGCCAGCCGATCGTCTCGATGAATGTGTCGCCGGCTGGGTGGCCGATCTGCTGCGCTGCGCGCCGCTTTCGCTGCGCGCGATCAAAGAGGTCACCACCCGTGGTGCCCACCTGAGTGTCGAGCAGGCCTTCAACACCGAGTTCGAGTGGGAGACGGTGCGACGCCACAGCGCCGACTGCCAGGAGGGCCCGCGGGCGTTCGCGGAGAAACGCGCGCCTCGCTGGCGCGGCGAATGAACACGCGGCTCAAGTGGCCGCCGGAACACTAGCAAAGGGAACTCATGAACACTCGATCTACCGCCGTCGTGCCACCCACCGGCTCGAGCCTGTGGCTGCACCTGGGCGTGCTGCTCGGGCTGATGCTGGTGACGATGGCGGGCCTGCGGCATGCCGCCGCGCCCGTGCCGGATGCCGCGCAGGCCCATGACTTTGAACTTCCACGTGCGATGCAGGACCTGGCGCGCATCGCGGCCGCGCCGCATCCGCTGGGCACCGAGCAGCATGCGGTGGTGCGCGACTACCTGCTCGATCGCCTGCATGCGCTGGGGCTCGAACCGCAGGTCCAGTCGGGCTCCGCCGTCGCGGCCGACCACCGCGCGGTCGGCCGGGTCGAGAACATCGTCGCGCGACTGCCTGGCACCACGCCAGGCAAGGCCGTGCTGTTGGCCGCTCACTACGACTCGGTGCCCGCTGGGCCGGGTGCGGCCGACGACGGGGCCTCGGTCGCGGCCATCCTCGAAACGCTGCGCTTGCTGAAGGCAGGGCCGGCGCTGCGCAACGACGTGGTGGTGCTGCTGAGCGACGGCGAGGAGGCGGGCCTGCTCGGCGCAACGCTGTTTGCTCGCCAGCACCCGTGGGCGAAGAACGTCGGTGTGATCTTCAACTTCGAATACCGCGGCAACTCAGGGCCGGTGTGGATGTTCCAGAGCAGCGAAGGCAATGGCCGGCTGATCCGCGAATGGCAGTCAGTGCTGCCAGAGGGGCCAGGCAGCTCGCTGCTGTACGAGGTTTACCGCGCGCTGCCCAACGACACCGACTTCACTGTGCTGAAGTCCTTGGGCCCGGGACTGAACTTTGCGGCCGGTGAGAACTACAACAGCTACCACACGGCGCTCGACACGCCCGAGGCGCTGGACCCGTCCACCTTTCAGCAGCAGGGCGACATCCTCGTCGCATTGACGCGCCACTTCGGTACGCTGCCGCTCGACAAGCTGGCTGCAGACGACGCCGTCTACTTCGACGTGCCGGGTCTGGGGCTGGTGCAGTACGGCAGCGGCGTGGCGGTGGCGGCCGCGGTGCTGGTGCTGGGCCTGTTCGTGGCGACGATGGCGCTGGCGTTGCGGCGATCGAAGGCGCGCGCAACCCGCCTGGGAATCGCGACGCTGATCGTGCTGTTGGCCAGCGCGCTGCTGGCGGGCCTGTGCCAACTGGCATGGTTCGGTTTGCTGCTGGTGCACCCGGGCTATCAGCTGTCGGCGCACGGCAGCACCTACAACGGCGGCTGGTACCTGGCGGCGTTCGGCGTGTTGAGCGTCACGGCGTTCATCATGTTGCTGCGGGTGCTGCGGCGCCGCTTCGAATTCATGGAGCTGACGCTGGCCGCGCTGGTGGCGCCAGTGGTGCTGATGGTGGTGACGCTGGTGCTGGCACCCGGTGCGTCGTTCCTGATGACCTGGCCGTTGCTGGCCGCCGTGGCGGCACTGCTGGCCACGCAGCTGCTGCCGCAGATTGGGCAGTCGGAGCGGGCGACCACGTTGTTGGCGCTGGTGGCCGCGATCCCGGCGCTGCTGCTGTTCGTGCCGCTGATCCACCTGCTCTATGTGGCGCTCACGCCCGCACTGCTGGTGGTGACGATCATGGCGGCGACGCTGCTGTACGGCATCACCAGCCCCTTGTTGCTCGGGCTGTGCTCATCGCGCTGGCTGGTTCATGCCGGTTGGTTCGCCAGCGTGGCGTTGCTGGTGGGCGGCGCCTGGACCTCGGGCTTCGATGCCAAGCATCCGCAACCGGAGAATTTGCTCTACGCGCAGTCAGCGGACTCGGGCGAGGCCTGGCTGGTCTCCGAGAACGACGAGCTCGATGCCTGGACGCGCGATCTGTTTGGTGCGGGGACGAAGCGCACGGCACTGAAGTCGGTCTTCGGGCCGAGTGCGGACCCGGTGTGGGCGAAGCCGGTGCCGCCGCTGTTCGACAAGGCGCCGGTGGTCGATGTGCGCAGCGACCGCGTCGAAGGTGGGCAACGCGTGCTCGAGCTGGACGTGCGCTCGGGCCGGCAGGCACCGCGCGTGCAGGTCAGCGTCGATGGCGCTGCGGTACAGCAGGCCGATGTCCAGGGCGAGATCTTCACCCGCAGCGAGACGCCGAAGTGGCGCGTGAATGCGTATGCGATGGGCGACGAGCCGGTGCGGATCACACTTCGCATGAAGGCGGGCACGCCTTTTTCTGTGCGCGTGCGCGACATCAGCTTTGGCTTGCCGCAAGCCCTGGGCCCAAGGCCCGAGGGCTTGGTGGCCCAGGCCTTTGGCAGCAGCGACACGCTGCAAGTGGCGAAAACGGTCAAGTTCGATTGAACCTGGCTGCGGTGCTCAGCCGCCTGCGGAGCGGGCGGTGGCCGACAGCCGTCGCAAGCTGGCCAGCGTGTGGCACAGCTCGGGCAGCGGCGGTTCGAAGAGGTGACGCGTGGACTTGTAAGGCAACACCCGCCCGCTTGACAGCGTCGCATGGATGTCCGTGACCGGAAAGTCCGAGCCATCGACCCACCGCAGGATGCGCACCCGCGGATCCCCATAGTCGATGGGGATGCAGGGCAGGTGGCTGAGCCGCAGCAAGCGGGCCGCGTGCCAGCGGTGGTTGCCGTCCATGATGATCCCGGTGCTGCGCTCGATGGGAATGGGTGTCGTCCACTGGCCGGCTTGGGCGATGCGCGCGGCGAGCCGTTCAACATCGGCGGCGTTGACTTCCTCGGATGCACGCAGCACGGCGTGCTCGGCCAGGACGCATTCGTAGTGCAGGTTTGAATTCATCAGGCGCTTCCCACTGCCATGTTCCGGAGCCTTCTGCGCGGCACGCAGGCCGCTTGGCTCGGCTGCAATACCGCCGCCACCGGCCTTGCTTCGGTCGCAGGGCCAAGGGCCCACGCCGGTGCAAGGCACCTGGCAGTTCAGGCGGGGCGCCCCGCCAGGTTGACCACCCGCTTGAGCATCGGTGTGACGAGAGGCACGGTGAGCATCGTGCTGCCAATCGCCATCAAGAGAAGCGCCGTGAAGGTTTCGTTGGTGATGATCTGCTTGTCCAACAGCACGTTGGCGAAGACGATCATGATCAGTCCCTTGGTCTGCAGCAGCCAGCCGAACAGTGAAGCTTCGTTCGGCTGCCAGCGCAGCATCCGGCCCGCGATTGACAAGCCAGCCAGCTTGCCAAAGATGGAGGCTGCGAGCAGCACCGCCCCAGCCAGAAAGACCATCGATCCGCCCATGCCGAAATTGGTCTTCAGGCCGGTGCCGAGAAAGTACGCAGGCATCAGGATCAGCAGCAGGATGCGCCGCAGTTCATCCAGCTGCCGGGTCTGGAACCAGTGGCCGTCGATCACCGCCCCGGCCAGGAAGGCGCCGACCATGAAGTGCAGGCCCGACCAGTCGGCGCCGAACGACACCGCTACCAGCCAGAGGAGCCCGACATACCAGCGGTCCGATTCTTTCAGCGCCACCATCAAGCGGCGGAACGCCCAGGTCGCCCCAGCGAAGGCGAGCAGAAAGATGGCCTGGCGGCCGACGCGCCCCCAATCCATCAGGATGACCGCAAGCACGGCCCAGATCGCGATGTCATCAAGGCTGGCATAGCGCAGCATGCGTTGGCCCAACGGGAGCCGCAGGATCTCGAGCTTGTCCATCAGCAGGATCAGGACCGGCAGCGCCGTCACCGAACATGACATGCCGACGCCCACGACGAACTGCCACGTCTGTGCTGCAGTCCCCATCCACCCCGGTAGCTCAACCATTGCAAGCCCGACGACGCTGCCGGCAACCAAAGGCACGCCGAGCGCCAACCCCGCCGTCAGGCCGCTTTCGCGCCGGTGGGTCCAGGCTGCCTTCACGTCCAGCTCGATTCCTGCGAGCCACACGAAGAGCATCACGCCCCACCACGAGATGCTGGTCAACGACTGGATCACCGCAGGCGTGAAAACAAAGTCATACGCCTCCGGAAGAGTCTTGCCCAGCACACTCGGGCCCAGCAGCACGCCACCGACCACCTGCACGACCATCAGCGGAGCGAAGTAGTCTGTCTTGCCCAACCGCCATACGAGGTAAGGCAACGTCCACACGATCAGCATCGCAATCAGAAATCGTTCGGTCGTGCTCATGGTCGATGCGGCTGGCGAGCCGGCCCCTGGTCCGGCAACGGACAATTTGCGAACGAGGGTACTGAGGGCCGTTTTGAGTGACTAGCCAGTGTTTGCACGAGTGATTTGTAACGTCTGTCGCGGAATGACGAAAGTCAATGGCGCGACCCCGTGCGGTGTGCTGGCCAGCATCCGTTCAACTGTCAGGTTTGGTGGAGCTGGCGGTGATCCGGCTGCAGTGGGCGACTCGCAAATGACGAGACGCATCACGACCTTTCGAAGCAGCGTGCCAGCTTGCCCCAACCGGCGTTCAGTCGCCCTTTCGCGCGATCATCACGCAGGCGTCTGAGCCATCGACCTTGACCACGCGGAAGCTCGCGAAGCCGGCCTCGCTGCACCAGCGCGCGAAATCAGCTTCTGGATATGTCATGCCGCTGCCCGAGGCAAGGTTTGCGAAGTACAGCGACAGCACTGCTGGCCACACAGGGCCTGTCTCGCTGTTGTTGCAAACCGTCTGGTTGATGAGCACGTGGCCGCCTGCGGGCAGGTAGGCATGGGCCTGAGCCAGGGCTTTGCGGATGAGTTCCTCGGAGAAGATTTCGAGGAAGGCGGAGAACAAAACACAATCTGCGCCCGCCGGCCACCCGCCTGCGAAGGCGTCCCCGCCAGCGAAGTCGACACGCTCCTGCGGTTGGTTGGAGGATTGCTGGCGGCCCACCTCGGCCACCGTTGGCAGGTCGAGCACGGTCACTCGAGCGCCCGGGAAGTGTGACGCGATGCCACGACCAGTGGTGCCGTCGCCCCCGCCCACGTCGAGCACATGCTTGACGGCAGGCAAGGTTTCGAGCGCGGCCACCAACAGCGGCATACGTCGGTTGCGAACCGTCTCGCCCCGGGCGTGTGCGAAATCCGCCTCGAGACGGGGATGCGAAGCCAGGCGCTCGTAAAGCGTATCGCCCGCGCCGGGCAGCACATCAAGACCCGCGTTGCACCCGTCACGCAGCGAACGCGTCAGGTGTGCCCATGAGGGCAGGTAAACCTGGCGGATCCAGTCGAAGTCGACCGGAAGTGTTGGCGCGGCAGCCAAGAAGCCATCGAGCCGATAACGCCCGCTGGTCTCGTCTCGGCTGAGCAGGCCGAAGGCGCACGTCGCAAGCAGCAGCAGGCGGACGGAATGTGCCGGAATGCCAAGACCGAGGCGAATGTCGTCCGCCGTCAGTTCGACTTTCGAATTGTTCTCGAACAGTTTGTCGAGACCCAGTTCTCGCGACGTTCTCAGAACCTGGAAATAGACGTAGTCGAAAGAGCGGTAGCCCAGTGTTTCATCGGAGCGCATGTCAGACCCGTACTTATGGCGGTGATGGATGTGGGGGTCGCACATCGGGGCATCGAGTTGCAATTCATCAGACCGCGGCCCGTCGTTGATTGCAGACGGCGGCAGCGATGTTGCACTTCGATTTCCAGATGGCGGTGTCCCGCGCTTGGCTGCGCTCGATGTGTTCTCTCCGTGACTGCGAGAGATAAAGAGCAGAGCTGGCGGGCGTTTTACCGACGGGGTTTGGCGCTGTCAATCCAGTGTCGCCGCGTTTCGATGTCGATGTTGGGGGGGTGTCGAAGCGGCGATTGAAGGGGCGTTCAATGTGATCTGCAAATGACTCTGGCGAGTCATTCGGCAAATGCGTAGAGCTCATGCGACATATGACATTGGTCACTTGCCGATGCGATCAGCTTCCCAATCAGAAACTCAGCTATCCGATGGCAGAGAAACTCGCGCCGATCGCCTGAGCAGCGGCAAATCCAAATACTGTTCGGATTGCGTTGGTACCGCCTGCATCAAGGTGATGGTCGGCACCACCCCATGATGCGACTCGCTGCACACTGCAAGCAGATGCTTCGCCGTCGGCCTGAATTGCCAGAACAACCAGCGGTCGCAATCGTTCTCCCCAATCGGTGCTTCATTCAACAGGTCGACTCGCCGCTCGTCACGAAAGTGGATGGTGAACCGATCGAGTCCCAGCGACAGTCCTCTACCTCGGGCCTTGATGTACGACTCCTTGAAAGTCCAGTACTCGCCGAATCGCTCGGCCTGAATGGAGGCGGGCGTACGAGCAAAGGCCTCGCGTTCGCTGGGCGAAAAGAAGTTGGCAACGACCTCTTCCGGCGATGCGCGAAGGGGCAGTGTCTCGACATCCACACCCAAGGCGCGCCGTTGACTCACCGCCACGACGACCAAGCCGTCCGTGTGCGAGATGTTGAAGCAGAGCCCTTCTGCATCCGGACATCGATGCCGGATGGAAGCAGCGATTTCAGGCTTGCCATATGCGGTGGAAGCAAACACCCATTCGTCTGGCTCAATCGGTACGTAGCGCGACAACACCGTACGAACCAGGGCCCGTGTCACCAGATAGCGATGACGGTCCGATGCACCACGAAAGCGCTGGTGCTGCAGCCGCTCGGATGCGCTGAGCAACAAGCCCAGCCGGCCCAGCAGTGCACCATCGGTGATCTCGGTCTCAAAGGCGAGCCAGAGATGGATGCTGTTCTCGCAAGCAAGCCGTTGTGGAAGTGAGGCGCTGGTCTGCACCGGTTCGATCTTAAATGCGACGTCAAGCATTGCAGACGCATGACGCCGTCTGTGCAGCGGTCCACATGATGAGCGTCGCCACCGGCCGCGGTGTTGTCTGACTGCTGGCAGGTGTCGGCGCCGACACGGGCCCCCGAACTCAGCGGCTAAGTTCCGATGACCACTTCAAGACGCGCGTCACCATGGACTGGTCCCACCTCTTTGCACTCACGCTGTCGCCGCTCGAGCTGGTGCTGCGGGGCACGCTGCTCTACTGGTTCTTGTTCGTCGTGTTCCGTTTCGTGCTGCGGCGCGATGCCGGCTCGATGGGGGTCACCGATTTCCTGTTCGTGGTGCTGATCGGCGACGCCGCACAGAACGGCATGATCGGCGAGGGCACCTCGTCGGCCGATTCGATGCTGCTAATCGCCACGCTGGTCGGCTGGAACCTGCTGCTGAATGCGCTGGCGTTCCGCTCCCCGGCCTTCGAGCGCTTCGCGATGGGGCGACGCCAGTGTTTGTTCAAGAACGGCCGGTTGCAGCGCCGGCAGATGCGGCGCGAGTTCATCACCGCCGAAGAGCTGAAGGAAAAGATCCACCAGGAGGGCTTGAAGGACTTCGACGGTGTCGAGCTGATCTACCTCGAGGCGAGCGGCGAGGTCACGGTGATTCCGAAGCAGTCGGACAAGACGTAAGGCCCGGGTGCGTGTTCAGACGCCCCGCTTGGCTGTGAGCGTCACCCACGCTGGCGCGTGGTCGCTGGCCTTTTCGAGGCCACGCATCGCCCGGTCGACCCCCGCTTCCTTCAGCCGTTTGCTGGCGGTCGGGTTCAGCAGCAGGTGGTCGATGCGCAGGCCAGCATTGCGAGGCCAGCGCTGGCGGAAGTAGTCCCAGAAGGTGTACATCGGTTCGCCGGGGTGCTTCTTCGCGATGGCGTCCGTCCAGCCTTGTGCCAACAGCTCCCGGTAGGCGGCGCGCGATTCGGGCTGCAGCAACGCGTCGTCGAGCCATGATCGCGTGTTGTAGATGTCGGCCACGTCGTCGGTCGGCACGACGTTGTAGTCGCCCACCAGCAGCACCGGCTCGGGGTGGTCGACCAGGCTGCTGGCATGCGTGATCAGGCGCTTGAACCAAGCCAGCTTGTAGTCGAACTTGGGGCCGGGCTGCGGGTTGCCGTTGGGCAGGTACAGGCAGCCCACCAATACGCCATGCGCCGCGGCTTCGAGGTAGCGGCTCTGGGTGTCTTCAGGGTCACCTGGCAGCCCACGCCGGGTCTCGATCGGCTGGCTGCCGCGGGCCAGGATGGCCACGCCGTTGTACGACTTCTGGCCGCTCCACAGTGCGCCGTAGCCCGCCTCTTCAATCGCCGCCTTCGGAAAAGTCGCATCCGAGGTCTTGATTTCTTGCAGGCAGACGATGTCGGGCCGGGCTTCATCCAGCCAACGCAACAGGCCAGGCAGACGGCCGTTGATGCCGTTGATGTTGTAGGTTGCGATCTTCATCGGGGCGGTCCTCTCGCGGTCGATCCTATCGGGCAGACAGCAATCGGCACACCCGTGGGTCAAACTGGCCTGGGAGCTCGCGGCCTGTCGCGCCTCATCGCGCCCACATGCCGTCCAGAGCGCCGTTGCTGCGGCTGGTCGCACGTCGATGGCGAGGGCCAGGGTGCCTGCCTACAGTCCACTCCATCGACAGCCCTCTCCACCCAGGAGCCGACCATGACCCGCAGCCCCTTCCGTTTCGCGCAGCAAGAATCCCAGGTTCGCCGCACGGCGGCTGGCGTGGCACTGGTGATGGCCTTGAGCCTGATGGCTGCGCTGGGCCAGGTGGCCAACGGCCAGTATGACGACGCACTGATGGCCCAGGCCGACGATGCGCCGACGCAGGTGGTGGTGGTCACGGCCAAGCGTCTGTCAGGCGCTTGAGTTTCCTCGTCCGCTGCCGTGGCTCTGGCCGGGGCCTGTGCGGTGCCTGCGTGGCAATGCCATGATGGCGGCGTGAAAGACCCGGCCCCCAAGCGCAACCACGCGCAAGTCCCCGCCACCCTCGAAGACCACGGTGCCCCCAGCGGCGCCTCGGGGGTCGCCACGGCCATCCTCGGCTTTCTTGGCGAGGTCCCGGGCTCGAGCGCACAGGCCAGCCGCCAGCCGGCCGAAGCCGCCCGAACGATCGCCATCAAATCATCGGCCAAGGCGGCCGCCGCCGCCGGCACGCTGGCACTGCCGCCCGGGCCGCTGGGCTGGTTGACGATCCTGCCGGAGATGCTGGCCGTCTGGCGGATCCAGGCGAGCATGGTGGCCGACATTGCCGCCTACTACGGCAAGTCCGGCACGTTGACGCAAGAGCAGATGCTGTACTGCCTGTTCAAGCACACGGCGTCACAAGCGGTGCGCGACCTGGTGGTGCGCATGGGCGAACGCATGATCGTCAAGCAGGCCTCGCTGAAGGCGTTGCAGGTCGTGGCCCAAAGCATCGGGTTGAAGGTGACGCAGCGCGGGTTGTCGCACGGCGCTTCGCGCTGGCTGCCGGTGATCGGCGCGATGGGTGTGGCGGCCTACGCCTACTACGACACGGCCCAGGTCGCCAAAGCGGCGATCGAGCTGTTCGAGCGCGACATCGAATTTCAGCCGTCCGTGGTCGAAGCCGACACGAATTGACGGCGCCGCGCCGCGCATCAATCGACGGCGATCCAGTAAACGTGGCCCTTCTCGCACTTGTACTCGGCGAGGGTCTT
>Ga0307516_10000940_pt1 | contig 40158 bp, 18 predicted proteins | sample 19_EM_MG_FD_203310 | JGI IMG/M metagenome (GOLD analysis project Ga0307516, IMG submission 203310) | Populus trichocarpa ectomycorrhiza microbial communities from riparian zone in the Pacific Northwest, United States - 19_EM | ecosystem: Host-associated > Plants > Roots > Unclassified | place... | reverse complement strand
CCTCTGTCTTAATAATGTATATCGTTATGAGCTTGCCACCCGCAGGCTGACCCATTTCCCGGAGAGTAAATATTTCTTTGCCACTTCCATTTGTAAATCGGGGGACGGTTATATCTGGTTCACCGCCAGCAACGGGTCGATCAAAAAATTCGAACCGGCCACGCAGCAATTTGTCAGTTATGATATTTTTTCCCATTCGCCGTCGCCCAGTTCCCGTTGGCTGCAAAAGATCACCTATGCCGGCGATCATCGTTTCCTGATCGGGACCACCAGCCAGGGCCTGAAGGCCTTTGATGAATCCACCGGCCAATATGATGATATCCTCACTTACAACCCCGATAAGACGACGATCTTCGTCCGGGATATCCTGCAGAGCTCACCCGATGAATTCTGGCTGGGTACCGAGTCGGGGATCTTTATCCTGGATATGAAGACCCATGCTGTCACCAATCTCCGCAAGAAATTCCTCGACCCTTATTCCCTTTCTGACAATGCCGTATATACGCTGTGCAAGGATAAGGAAGGCGGTATCTGGGTAGGCACTTTTTTCGGCGGCGTCAATTACTATTCCCGCCAGTATTCTTCCTTCCGGAAATATTTCCCCGACAATTCTCCCGCCAGCATCAGCGGCAGCGCCGTCCGGGAGATCTGCCAGGACCACAACAACGATATTTGGATCGGTACGGAGGACGCAGGCCTGAACAAACTAAACCCCAGGACAGGGGCGATCACCCATTTCATGCCGGCAGGCGCACCCACTGACATCGCTTATACCAATATCCATGGACTTGTGGCCGACGGCGACGAACTTTGGATCGGCACTTTCGAACACGGACTGGACGTCATGGACATACGAACGGGCAAGGTAAAAAGGCATTACCTCGCCGGCCCCGGGCCGAATGAGCTAAAAAGCAATTTCACGCTTTGCCTGGAAAAGACCCGCGCGGGAGAGATCATCATGGGAACTTCCAACGGCGCATTTGCCTATCGTGCAAAGACCAACGACTTCATCCATCTACCCCATGTCCCCGAACATAATATTTTCATATCGGCCATCATGGAAGATCATGACGCCACCGTTTGGGTCGGCACGCATGGCAGCGGCGTTTATTATTACAACCCCGTTACAGGACAGCACGGACATTACCAGGGCGGCCCTTCCGACTCCAGCGGCATCGACATCAACTTCATCAATGCGATCACCGAGGACAGCCAGCACAATATCTGGTTTGCTACGGAAGGCGCAGGCGCCTACTGCCTGGCGGCCAACCGGAATACATTCCGGAATTTCACGACCTCCAACGGTCTTCCCAGCAATTTTGTCTTTAAGGTGATCGAAGATGACAACAGGGATATCTGGGTAAGTACGTCCAAAGGCCTGGCCAGTTTATTACAGGGGCTGACGCCCGGCATGATCTTTACAAAAGCCAATGGCCTGCTGAACGATCAGTTCAATTATAGTTCGGGCTTTAAAGATCCCGATGGCCGATTGTATTTCGGCAGCGTGAAAGGGATGATCACCTTCAGCCCGAATGATTTTGTCCGCAGCGTCTTCAACCCTTCCGTTTATATCACGGGCTTCCAGGTCGGTAACAAAGAATTGACCATCGACCAGGATAGTTCTTTTCTGAAAAGATCCATCCTTTACACGGAAAAGATCACCTTGCCTTATGACCAATCCTCTTTCAGTATCGATTTTGCCGCATTGAGCTTTATCTCGCCGGAAAGAACGGAATACAGCTATAAGATGGAAGGACTGGACAGGGAATGGACCCATTTACAAACCAACCGTAAAGTATATTTTACTAACCTGGCGCCGGGGACTTACACTTTTAAGATAAGAACGGCCGCAGCCGGCATCTGGAACAATCAGCAAAAAGAACTGGTCGTAAATATCCTCCCGCCCTTCTGGGCTACGGGTTGGGCCTACCTGCTCTATTGGCTGCTCGCCCTGATCCTTTTATTCCGGATCATCCGGGGTTATCATCGCCGGACCCAGATCAAAAAAGAGAAGGAGATATACGAAGCGAAGTTTGAGTTCTTCACGAATATCGCCCATGAGATCCGTACTCCGCTCACCCTGATCAAGGGCCCTGTCGAGAACCTGCATGATAAGCTCGATGAGTTCCCCGGAATAAAAGAGGACGTCATCACGATGGAGAGGAATACGAGCCGCCTCATCACCCTGGTCACGCAGATCCTGGATTTCCGGCAGACGGAAGCCAAAGGGTTCAGCCTGGATCTTAACAAAGTGAACATTACGGACATCGTACAGGAGGAATACCTGAACTTCAAGGCCCTTGCGGGGAAAAAGAACCTCGTGTATGAATTCGGGCACCCGGACACGGATGTCTACGCCATGGCCGATGAAGAAGCCCTGCATAAGATCTTTAGCAACCTCCTGAGCAATGCCGTCAAATATGCCAGTAATAAGGTATACGTCCGCCTGGGACAACCCGGACAGGGTGAAGAGGATTTTACCTTGGAAGTATGGAGCGACGGCTATCTCATTCCGCCGGAAATGAAAGAAAAGATCTTCGAACCCTTTTACCGGTTGAAGGAGACCATCCGGCAAAAAGGCACCGGCATCGGCCTGGCGCTTGCCCGTTCGCTCGCTGAACTACACCATGGCCGGCTTTATCTGAAGGATTCACAGGGCGGATTCAATATCTTTATATTAAGTTTGCCAAAGACACCGGGTACTGGACGAACCTAAACTAACATGCTATGCTGCCACTGATCTTACTCGTTGACGACGAAGAGGAGATACTCGAATTCCTCGAAAGGATCCTCAGTCCTAAATACTCCATTATAAAAGCAGGGGATGGAGCGGAAGCCATCAAGCTGCTGGGATCCGAAGCCATTCAACTGGTCGTCAGCGATATTACCATGCCGGTAATGGACGGCTTGCAACTCTGCAAGCTCATCAAATCCAATGTAGAGATCTCCCACGTGCCCGTCATCCTGCTCACCGCAAAGAGTACGATCCAGTCAAAGGTCGAAGGACTGGAAATGGGGGCGGACGCCTATATTGAAAAACCTTTTTCAAAAGAACATCTCCTGGCGCAGATCGCCAGCCTGCTATACAACCGGAACGCGATCCGGCAATTTTTCGCCAGTTCACCCCTCGTACATATCAAGAGCATGGCCCATACCCGGGCCGACGAACGATTTCTCGAAACCCTGAACGAAGCGATCTGCAAGAATATCGAAGACCCCGAACTGGATGTGGAGAAGCTGGCCAGGATCATGACCATGAGCCGTATTACGCTCTATCGGAAGATCAAAGCCATCTCCGATCTTAGCCCTACGGAACTGATCAATATCACGCGCCTCAAACATGCCGCCGAATTGCTGGCTGCCGGCGAATACCGGATCAGCGAGATCTCCGACCGCGCGGGTTTTAGCTCGCAAAGTAATTTTGCACGCAACTTCCAGAAGCAATTTAATATGACGCCGACCGAATACATGCATATCAAACAAAATGAATTGAAAAAAGAATCAAAATAACCTGTCATGCAAACGTTTACACCCCGTTCCACGCGTACTCTTTTTTTCCTCCCCCTCCTCCTGCTGCTGGCTTCCTGTCATTCAGGCCCCCGGCAAACAGGCTCGATCGAGGTCATAGACAGCGCGCTGAATACGATCGTCGACCCCAACACCCCGATCGAGGTCCTCGCCGAAGGAATGATCTGGAGTGAAGGGCCGCTCTGGCTGGAAGGACAGCACAAACTGATATGGTCCGACGTACCCGCAAATACCATCTATCAATGGACGGAAGAAAAAGGCAAAGAGGTCTGGCTAACCCCTTCCGGCTATACCAGTCCTGTAAAAAGAGGCGGAGAGACAGGATCCAATGGCCTTGTACTGGATCGCCAGGGAAGACTGGTGCTTTGCCAGCATGGCAACCGGCAGCTGGCCCGCATGAATGCAACGCTGGATGCACCTAAGCCCGACTTCGTCGCCATCTCGGAAGGCTACCAATCCAAAAAATTCAACAGCCCCAACGATGCCGTCTACAACTCCAAAGGCGAACTATTCTTCACCGACCCGCCTTACGGGCTGGAAAAAAATATGCAGGACCCTAAAAAGGAACTGCCTTACCAGGGCGTCTATAAAGTAAACGCACAGGGGCATACGATCCTGCTAACGGATAGCATTACCCGACCCAATGGCATCGCCCTCTCTCCCGATGAGAAGACCCTGTTCATTGCCAATTCGGACTCTTCGAAGCCTTATTGGTATGCTTTCCAACTCGGCGACGGCGATTCCCTGCTCAGTGGCAGGATCTTTTATGACGTCAGCGTCGCCGTACGTACAGAGAAAGGAGTGCCCGACGGTATGAAGATCGATCGGAACGGAAATATCTTTGCCGGCGGCCCCGGCGGGCTTTGGATCTTTAATAAGGACGCCAGGGTATTAGGCAAACTAAAGATAGCAGGCCCCGTCTCCAACTGTAATTTTTCGCCGGACCAAAAAATATTGTATATCACCGCTAATCATGAAGTGCTGCGATTGCGGCTGAAATAGGCCTGCATTCTAACCTTTGGAAGTCCGCAGCTTCCGGATGAAAAAGACCCCGATGCGGCGCCCTTCGTCCAACCCGGCGATGATGGCCCGGCGATAATGGATACCGCCATAAAGCCTGCTGATAGCGGCTTCCTGTGCGGCTTGTTCAAAAGAGGTAAATTGTCTCGGCGGGATACCGAACTCCGTCTCCGTAGAATCTGTAAAAGCAAAGGGTTCCCCGAATAATTTCGTCAGCATCGAGGCCGCAGATGCGGAGACTACGCTATGCCCGCTCGTATGTTCGGGAAAAGGCGGCGTTTGCAACAGGGGCATCCAGTTCGCGTCGATATATTGATTGATATAACTTTCCGGGCGGATCAGCCGGCTACGATATTTTTCATCCCAGCAACTGATAAAGGCATCGGCGATCACCAGCGATACAGCCGCATAAGCCTGCGCCGACCGGATAAAATCCGCTTTTGAACGCTGGCAGGTCAAGGCCGTAATATTGATCCAATGACCGCCGGGCGAGATCTTTTTCGTAGCATACATCACATGCCCCGATACATTCATCTTAAAAGGATTGCAATCCCAGAAATTGGCGATCTCCCTTTGCAGGGGAGTGACGGACAGCACCGTCATATAGACTTCCCGGGCCTCCTTATAGAACACACTGGCCGTATCCACCGAAAAGACCGAGGCGGGAAGGGGTTTGAACTGGGTGGAAGAATCTATCAGGAAGGTGCGCATATCGCTCCAATGAGGCTCTACGGCCTTCATATACACCGGTGGCGTCGGCTTCCAGGTATTGCTGTCATTATCAGGATCATATTTAGGTAAGGACCGGGTCTGCTTATAATGGTCCTGCGCGGCCCAGGCCAACACCCGCTCCGCCACCTTCCCCCCAAAAGCCAATGAATGCGTAAAGATCGTTTCCGGCATACCCGTCTGCCTGAACTCCTGCAGGATGGCCGCCTGGAACTCCGCGAGCTTTGTTTCGGAAATCACCATGGCCCTCCCTACCTGGAGGATCGCCTGCACCGCCGCCAGGGAATAACTCAGTTGGTCAAGGCTATCGGGTGAAGGCATCGCATTCAAGCCGTGTAATTGCCCCGCCAGGGAAGGGTAAGCCGGATCCCCCGGTCTCGCAGCCTCATATCCCGCTACGGTCAGGTAGGCATAGATCCGGCTGGCAACGGGCGGAGAGAATACATCATGTACCATGACATCGGTAATGGCTTTTACGCTCCGGTGGATAAAGGCGGGATTATTTGTCTCCTTTCGCCAATCTCCTCCCTTTCCGGCAAAAACCAGATGGGGAAAAAAGAGCAGCAGCATCGTGTAAAAAACGTTCTTTGTCATGATTAGCAAGCAACTTACTTCAATTTACCATTCCTTAGGTTTCATATTTTATTCATCCGGTTACATTGGAACAGGCCCCGCGCAGGTACGTCAAAATTCATTTATCATTGTACTGCCAAAACGATTCCCATATGAAGCTTCGACACCCGCGCCTTGGATGGTTCCTGGTCTCTCTCCTGATATCCGGCCTGCTCACCGGTTGGAGATCCTCCTCGTTACCTCGTACAGCGCCCTCTTCGTTCGGATATCTGCACCATCCTCCCATGGCTGTTCCCGTCTCACCCTTTCACCCGGAATATAACCCTGCCCCTGATACCACCCTTTTCCAACTTCTTCCTCCCGGCCAGACAGGCATCGCGTTCACCAATAAGATCATCGAAAGTGATTCGCTCAATATCCTTAACCAGGCCAATATTTATAATGGGGGCGGCGTTGGCATCGGGGACTTCAATCGGGACGGTCTGCAGGACATTTTCTTCTCCGGCAATATGGTCTCCAGTAAACTCTACCTCAATAAAGGCCATCTGAAATTCGAGGATATCACCGTTAAGGCAGGCGTAACCGGCGATGGAAGATGGTGCACCGGCGTATCCGTGGTCGATATCAACGGAGATGGGTGGCCCGATATTTATGTATCGACCTCCTTCCGCACCGACCCCAACCTTCGCACCAACCTCTTGTACATCAACCAGGGCCCCGACAAACAAGGCATCCCCATCTTCAAAGAGTCCGCCAAGGCCTATGGCATCGCCGATACGGGCTATAGCACCCAGGCGCTCTTCTTCGACTATGACCATGACGGCGATCTCGATCTCTATCTCGTGACCAACCAGTTGAATGATCCAAAGACACCGATCCGCTTCCGTCCCAAATTAAAGGATGGCAGTGCCCTGAATACCGACCGCCTCTACCGCAATAATGGCGACGGCACTTTCACCAATGTCTCCCGCGAAGCGGGCATCCTCATCGAAGGCTGGGGGCATTCTGCCTGCATCACCGATATCAACCAGGACGGCTGGCCCGATATTTACGTGAGCAATGATTTCGTATCCGACGACCTGCTGTACATCAATAACAGGGACGGCACCTTTACCGACCGGCTCGGGGAATATTTCAAACACACGGCCTGGAATGAAATGGGTTCGGACATTGCCGATATCAATAATGACGGGTGGCCGGATATCATCTCCATGGAAATGCTGCCGGAGAATAATCTTCGCAAGAAAAGGATGCTGGCCGGGAATGAATACTATAATTATTTCAACGGGGCGAGATATGGCTACGAGCCGCAATACGTACGGAACACGCTGCAACTCAACAGAGGTATGAGCCCGGATGGTCATCCCGTATTCAGCGAGATCGGATTTTTGGCCGGCATCTACCAGACAGATTGGAGCTGGTGCCCGCTTGTAGCCGATTTTGACAATGACGGATATCGCGACCTCGTCATTACCAACGGCCTGCCCAGGGATGTGACGGACCTGGACTACGTAGCCTATAACAATGGTCAGGGTGGCGGCAAGGGAGATTTTTCCCTGAAAATGGTGGATTCCTTACCTATCGTCAAGCTGCCCGGTTATTCTTTTCGCAACACTGGTGGGCTGGAATTTAAGAACAGCAGTAAGGAATGGGGCTTCACCCATCCGGGCTTCTCTAACGGAGCAGCTTATGCGGACCTGGATAATGACGGGGACCTGGACATCGTGGTCAACAATATCAATGGACCCGCCTCCGTCTATGAGAATACCCTGCACCGGCCGGGTCGGAAAAACCCGGATCATTGGCTTACCGTATCCCTGGTCGGCCGTGGGCTCAACAGCTATGGCATCGGCGCCACGCTGCACCTTTATTACGGCCAGGGTCAGCAGCAGTACTATGAACATCAGCCCTGCCGGGGGTATATGTCGACCGATGATTACCGCGCTCATTTCGGCCTCGGCGCCGTGGTCAGGGTCGACTCCACACGCGTGCGATGGGCCGATGGCAGCACGCAATTGCTAAAGGGGATCGCTGCGGATCAATCTATCACCCTCTCACGGGCAGACGCCGCCGATTCGATCGGTCCTTCTCCGGTTGGCGCCCCTACCCCTCTCCTAAAAAATGTGGCGGCTTCCTATGGCATACAATTTAAACACCGGGAAAAAGACGTGATCGACTACAACATACAACCGGCCCTGCCCCACAAGCTCAGCCAGTACGGACCGGGTATCGCCGTGGGGGATCTCGATAACAATGGATATGAGGATTTTTATATGGGTGGATCGGCCGGTCGCAAAGGCATGTTCTTTATGCAGGATGAGAAAGGGAGGTTCACGATCGATTCCACGCGCATACAGGGCAACGATAGCCACCCGGGTGAAGACATGGGCGTCTTATTTTTTGATGCGGACAATGACGGCGACCTCGATCTTTATATCGTTAGCGGCAGTTACGAACTTCCACCCAACCAGGCTTCGAGCCAGGCCGTTCTTTATTTCAATGACGGGCATGGAAAATTCGAGCCACGTTATTCAGCTCTTCCGAAGATGTTCACCAACGGCAGTTGTGTACGTGCAGCGGATATCGACGGAGATGGCGACCTCGATCTTTTTGTGGGCGGGCGGGTCGTATCCGGCGCTTATCCTACTCCGCCCAGGAGTTATATCCTGGAGAATCATGCGGGCAGCTTCTTCGACGTCACCAGGCGGGTATGTCCTGAATTAGAGAACCCGGGCATGATCACCGATGCATTGTGGTCAGATTTCGACGGGGATGGCAGGCCGGACCTGGTAGTCGCAGGCGAATGGATGGCCGTATCTTTTTACAGGAATACGGGTACGGCTCTTGTTCCCCTCGGCGAGACTTCCGGCATTGCCGGGCATACGGGATGGTGGAATAGCCTGGTCGCCGGGGATTTCGACAATGATGGCGATATCGATTATATAGCCGGCAACCTGGGTCTGAACTCCAATTACAAGGCCAGCCCCGAAGAACCCATGACCCTTTTTGCAAAGGACCTGGACGACAATGGCCTCCTGGACCCCATGGTCTTTTGTTATATGAAGGCGGAGGATGGCACCCGCAAACCCTTTCCCATGACGGCCAAGGACGACATGGTCAGTCAACTCATCTCCATACGGCGGCGCTTCCCCACGTATAAAGCCTATGGGATGGCGACGATGAACGATCTCTGGGGTGCGAAGGAAAGAGAGAATGCGCTCCATTTCCAGGCTACGGATATGGCTAGCAGTTATATCGAGAACCTCGGCAATGGGAAATTCACTATCCACCCCCTTCCCCTGGAAGCGCAAATGGCCCCGGTCTATGGTATGATCGGCAGGGATCTCGATGGGGACGGCCAACTCGACCTGCTGCTGGTGGGGAATGATTACGGGATGGATCCCTACAGCGGTCATCATGACGCCTTCATGGGATTATACCTGAAAGGCGGCGGCAGCGGGCAATTCACCCCCCGATCTATCGCGGTCAGCGGCTTCTACGTAAAAGGAGATGGTAAGGGGCTGGCGATCCTGCATACCGCCCGAAATGAAGATATTTTTATCGCCACGCAGAACCAGGACAGTGTGGTGGCCTTTGCGCTGACAGGTCATCCCGGGGTTCCTGAGGGTATTGGCGGCGCCTCTGTCGGAGGTGCCGGGCATACCGGGGCTGCCGGGGGCACTGGAGGTCCCGGGAGTGTCGATGCGGATAAATGGATCGATCTATTGCTGGAGGATTTCTCTGCGGAGATCACGCTCTCCGGAGGGGCCAAGCGGCATCTCGAATTCTATTATGGGTCGACCTATTTGTCGCAGTCTTCGAGGAAGCTACGGCTGAGTAAGGATATGGTGAAAGTAGTGATAAAGGATTTTAAGGGTGGGCTGAGGGCGGTGAGGTAGGGGTATTTTATCTACCTTCATAAAAAAAGTTCATGCCGCGATTAAATTTTATTAGCCTGTTCCTATTATCCATCACTCTTTCCTGCTCCGGACAAATACAAGTCAGCCAGGAACCCCGGCACCACAAAGTCTTTGAGAATCGCTGGGTCCGGGTATTGGATGTACACGTACCTCCCGGGGATACAACGATGATCCATAAGCACTCTACCCCTTCCGTCTTTATTGTCCTTACCAGTACCAGGACAGGCTCCCAGGTCATCGTCGAGCCGGCGGAGCTGCGGCTTACGCAAGGCAATATCTGGTTTGAAGGCTTTTATAACCAACCCCGCATCCATCGCGTATGGAACAGCGATACCAGCGAATTCCATGTGATGGATATCGAACTGCCGAATAAACAACTACAGGCTATCGATCCGCCCCTGGCGATACCGGGCTTCCAATTGCTCTTCGATGAAAAACCGGTGAGAGGATACCGGGTACGGGTAAATGCCGGGGACACCTTAACTCTGGGAAGGCGGAAGGCGCCGATGCTCCTGGTAAGAGTCAGTAAGTCACCAGGAAAACTGTCTGTCAACAGGCAGGAGTTCGCTAAACCAGGGGATTTTGTATTTATCGAAGGAGGCGGAACAACGGGGTTGATAAATATCGGGGCAGCCACGCAGGAGCTGGCGTTATTCGAGCTGAAATAAAAAAGCCTTGCCGGACGAGTCACCATAAATTTCATACCGGACAGGCGCTGTATCATAACCGGACAATCCATTCCGTGAATATGATTTAAGTAATTGATTTGCATCCAAATACCAATCTGGCAATTTTTTTGGTGCGATAGAGGGTATGTTTAAAAACTATCTCAGGACTGCCTTACGCAATATGCGCAACAACAAAGCGCATTCCTTCATCAATATCGCCGGATTGTCGGTAGGCATGACCGTGGCCATGCTGATCGGCCTATGGATCTGGGGCGAAGTTTCGTATGATAAAAGTTTTCCGAACTATTCCCGTATTGCCCAGGTGATGCAAAATCAGTGGATCAATAACGAGACCGAGACCTGGAATGGAGAAGGTTATCCCTTAGGTCCCGAGCTTCGAAAGGTCTATGGCAGTAGTTTTAAGCATGTCCTCATGGCCGGGTGGACAGGCGGGCATATCATATCCTTTGATGATAAGAACCTGAAGAAAAACGGCAACTATATAGAGCCGGGCATCACGGACATGCTGTCCCTGAAAATGCTGAAAGGAACCCGTAATGGCCTGAATGACCCTGAATCCATACTATTATCACGTTCGACGGCTGCCGCCCTTTTTGGGGATGCGGACCCTATGAATAAAGCGATCACCATCGACCATAAACTGCTGGTGAAAGTAACGGGCGTTTATGAAGACCTGCCAGAGAATTCATCCTTTGCCGAGCTGACCTTTATCTCGCCCTGGCAGTTACTGGTAAAAGCCGAGCATTATGACACCCGGTTTAATAATCCATGGGGCGCCAGTTGGTTTCAAACCTTTGTACAGATAGCCGACAATGCCGATATGGACAATGTCTCAGCGAAGATCAGGGATGTCAAGCTGAATTCCCTTAAGGGTACCGGCAATGACGATGCACGGTTCCGGCCCGCCATTTTCCTTCATCCGATGAGCAAATGGCATTTGTATTCGGAATTTAAGAATGGCGTGAGCGCAGGTGGCCGCATACAATATGTCTGGTTGTTCGGGGTCATCGGCGTATTCGTATTGCTGCTGGCCTGCATCAATTTTATGAACCTGAGCACGGCAAAGTCCGAAAAAAGGGCGAAGGAAGTGGGCATACGCAAAGCCATCGGATCGATGCGCGGGCAGTTGATCGCTCAATTCTATGGCGAATCCCTTTTAATGGCCGGATTTGCATTCCTGATATCCTTGCTATTGCTACAACTTTCCCTCCCCTTTTTCAGTGCGGTGGCGGGCAAGAAAATGTCGGTATTGTGGAGCAATCCGATATTCTGGTTGATCAGCATTGGGTTCAGCCTGGTCACGGGCCTGATCGCCGGAAGTTATCCCGCCTTATATCTTTCATCTTTCAAGCCCGTAAAGGTCTTGAAAGGAACTTTCCGGGTGGGGCGGCTGGCTGCGATACCCCGTAAGATACTGGTGGTGGTCCAGTTCACCGTCTCCGTTGTATTGATCATCGGCACCATCGTCGTCTTCAACCAGATCCAGTATGCCAAGAACCGGCCCCTGGGTTATAGCCGTGCCGGGCTGATCACCGTACCGCTGCAGACGGATGATATCCGGAAGAAATATAGCGCTCTAAAAACAGACCTCCTATCCAGCGGGGTTGCGACGGGGATAGCCGAATCGGAAAGCAGGATCACCGATGTATATGTCACCAATGGCGGCCTTACCTGGAAAGGCAAAGATCCCAACCTGCAGGAAGAGTTCGTGACTCTTGGCGTATCTCCTGAATTCGGGAAAACGGTGGGATGGCAAATAAAAGAAGGGCGCGATCTTTCCCATGACTATGCAAGCGATTCTTCCGCCTTTCTTATCAACGAGACGGCCGTAAAATACCTGGGTTTTAAGAACCCCGTAGGTGAGACGATCAACTGGATCGGGAATGGGCCCTTCAGGATCGTGGGGGTCGTAAAAGATATGGTCAACCGGTCGCCCTATGACAAGACCCGGCAAATGTTCTTTTATTTACCTCAACAGCAGCAATTGAACGTTGTCAATATCAGGATCAACCCGAATGTAAGCACACATGACGCGATCAGTAAGATCGGGGCCATCTTTAAGCAATACGATCCTGCCACTCCATTTGAATATCATTTTGTCGACGACGATTATGCGAAGAAATTCGATAACGAGGAAAGGATCGGCAAGCTGTCCAGCTTTTTTGCCATCCTGGCTATTTTTATCAGTTGCCTGGGATTATTTGGTATGGCCTCCTTTATGGCTGAGCAGCGGGTGAAAGAGATCGGTATACGCAAAGTATTGGGAGCAACCGTATTCAATTTATGGCGATTGCTATCTAAAGATTTTATTGCGCTCGTGGTTATTTCATTGGTGATCGCAATCCCCCTCTCCTGGTATCTTATGCATAACTGGCTTCAAAATTATGCATACCATATGCAGATCGGCTGGTGGACCTTTGCGGCGGCAGGTATCGGCGCCCTGATCATCACCCTGCTTACCGTAAGTTACCAGGGCATTAAGGCAGCCCTGTCCAACCCGGTAAAGAGCCTGCGGAGCGAATAAAAAGTGGGATTATGCATCATTTTACTTCAAGATCAGGCTTTTAAGCTATACTTAAAGGGGTAAAATGGTTTGGCCGCCTGCCCAAATTTTCATAGTTTTGCCGCCGTTCACGGCGTTCCTGTATTTTTGCATACGCCCTGTTTACGATCAACATCTGACATTTCGGCCCGGTAGCTCAGCTGAATAGAGCACAAACCTTCTAAGTTTGGGGTCATTGGTTTGAATCCAATCCGGGTCACGAGGCCTCGCACGTAGTGCGGGGCTATTTTATTTGGAAGCGGGAGAACTTGTTCTCTAAAGCGGACAAATGAAATAGCCCTATCCCGCGAAGCGGGATGAGAACCTTGGGTAAGCCCCTCGCAGGAGTACGGATCACCGAAAGGTAATCCAATCCGGGTCATATCATAGCCGAAAATGGGCAGGTTATCTTTTGATAAAGGGGCTGATCGACGGAAGGGGGGTGGCCAGGGCGCCGCTAATCTTCTTGCAACGGTCAAAAGCCGGCGAACGATGATGACGCCCAGGATGATGATAAGTATGGTTTTATTCGATTAATTTTTCTGTCCTTGTCATTTTTCCCTCAGCGTTCACCCCTTCCACGATCACCCGAAGCCGTTTACTGATATCGTTGTTATAAAATTCGATCACGGCTTTCGAATTCTGTGCATCGGTCATAACAGACGGCTTCCAGTAGAGGGTCGTTCTCGTATCGGCAACAGGGTCGACAGGCGTCGAATAGTTCGGAGAATAAAACTTTTTCAATGGAGAATAACCTTCCAGCGTTTTATAGCTCAGCGCGGCATCGTCTACCGGCGTTGGCTTGATGTCCCCCCCTTTCTTTGTGTAAACGGCAATAGCCCCGCCGGTGCCCGCCGAAGATCCAAAGAAGGGCGGCCGAAAAACTTTGATATAGGCGACCTCCTGTATCGGCACATTGTCCAGTTGAATGGCGTCCGTATGGATCTCATCCAGGAAGAGGTCCGGCGCCCCCCCTCTCCACTGCAAACCCCAGCCCAACCCATCATTCTTTCTCGCTATCTGCAAGCCCGGAACCATTCCCTGAAGATATTGAAATACACTGCTCATGCCATTCGCCCGGTTGTCATTCGCGAGATTGAACTGTTTGGCAACATCGCTTCCATCACCCCTGAAAAACCCCGAAGTATATTTGTCATCCAAAAGATCGACAGCCGACCGGGCTTTGGCCGTCACTATGACCTCCTGCAAAGTCTTTCCTTTTATCGTCTTTTCAAGATCGGCTTTCTTTGCTGCGAAGAGATCTTCCCTCCGGGTCTCCGCGCTGTCATTCGCCAGCCACAGCCAGGGTGACGCATAATTCGATACCCGACCCGCCGGCGGCGTGCGATAAGGCCCGGCCCCAAAAGCAGCCTGCGGTGGTAGAAAGCCGTTCTGAAATGCCAGTTCCGTCTTACGGCCCAGCTTTCTTTCTCCTATATATTGATAATATACCCGCAGCGTATCGAAGAAAACGGCACCGCGCAGCACAAAAGAACCGTCTTTTTCCACCGGGACCGTGACCAGCTGCCTGGTGCTGTCTTTCGCCAGCAGTACCAACGCCAGCAGTTGACCCGCAGGAATGTGGACGTTCGGGGCCAATGCTGTCTTTCCTTTTATCAGCAGATAATCGCTATCTCTTCCATAAGGCAAAGAAGGGGGGATATCCCGGAAAGCATTGCCCCAGTCGAATTTCCGCCATCCGTGCGTCAGCATAACCAGGTCGAGGTCCTGCCGCGTCGAAAAGTCATCCTCTTTAAAATAATAGGAAGGATCGTTGATATAACCCCGTATGTCGGCGCAGAGTAACAGCTGGGACAGGATCGTATTCTTGTCGGGCGTTATGCCGGCGTCCACAACGGAGACCGACAGGTTGGCCGCGGCAGTGTCGGAAGAGTACAGCTCGATGATATTCTTCCCTCTGACAGCCAGGTCCTTCTTCAACACGTTCACAGCTGTTATGAACTCATAACTATGATTGTTGACGAACACGATCCTTTCTGCGACCGGGAGCAGCTGCGCATTGAATACCGTGATCTGCAGGATACCCGTGGAAAGGCTATCTGTAGGGATCTCCGCGATGCCTGCGCTCTTTACAGACAAATTAAGCTGCGACCGGTAGACAAGACGCTGGTTCATAAAAACGACCAGGTGCAGCATTTTATAATTATCTCCTGCGTTCAGGCTTCTGCTGACCTGCACCATCGTTCGTTTGGGAAGCGCCTGCACATACAGTGTTATCCCGCTCTTCTTTGCTGCAGGCAATACAGTCGTATGTTGATCCCCGCGGGCGTCCAGCCATCGCGCCGCATAAGTTTCACCAGGATGCGGAGTAAATGACAAGGACCCCATCCCGTCGTGCCTCGATGAAAAAGAGTCCACCAAAACACCCTTACCCGAATAAATGCCTCCGGTTACATCAAGGGGCCCCGACGTGCCGTCTACCGCCAAAAAAGCAAGCTGCGAACTCAGGCCTTCAACCAGGTCGCCTCCCTCCGGGAAGAACTGCAAGGTCATAGGAGCCGATGCGCCGGATGTCTGCAACACGGCTTTTTGTCCACCCGCCGGACGAGCAAGGGGTCCCCGCGGCTGCACCTCCATTTTATCAGGCATAACAAGGAGGTCCTTTGTATACAAAAATGCCGCATCGAAATTTTGCATCCACTGTGTATAAGCCTTAACGTGTACAAACGCCCCTTTATAATCCGCCGGAATATCGAACTGCCCTTTTGCAGAAGACATCCAAACAGGCGTCACGAAATGTTTCAGTATTCGCCCCTCCGCATCAAAAAGATCAACATAAAGGTTCTTGCTGATCGCAGATGGCTGCGCCCCTGAAAACAGATAGGCCTTAAACCATATCGTTTCCCCTTTACTATAGACCGCCTTATCGAAATGGATATGTATCTTCTCGACCGGATAAGTAGTGCTATAAATTCGCAATACGGAATCGATCTTTTCAACCTGACCGCAGACATCGCAATACGCCAGGAGGAGGGTCATCGAATACAGGAACGGTTTTATCATGATTATTTTCTCAAATACGGATTCAGGGTTACTTCTCCATTGTTATAAGGCAGATACCAGTTCTTAGGATCGGCGAGGACGCTCGCCACGACCGCCTGCTGATCGGCAGGTACCCTCTTCAAAATGAGATTGGACAGGTAACCGGCATTCGGAGTAGACGGACTCCCGCGATGCCGGGCCATTCTCATTAACGTAAACCACCTTCTTCCTTCAAAGCCCATTTCCAGGCCCCATTCCCTCAAAATGTAATCCTCGATCTTTTCGGTAGACGAATTCACCGAAATACTATCGGCGCCAGTAACAGCCGTAGTGGCATTCGGCATCCCTACCCTGCCCCGGATCGCATTGATATTCGATATAGCGGTGGCCTTATCGCCGGACCGGTTAGCCGCCTCGGCCCAAAGAAGTGACATATCGCCGCAACGGTTGACATAGGGCACATAGTCGCTCTGGTATGCGGCCCGGATTGTCGGCGGAACATTGTTGACCGGGTCAGGAACAAGCGGCGCCAATCCGATGAATTTCCAGATCACGGGCGCGCTCTTCAGCTTATTGTAAAAGGGTGCGCTGCCGGCAAACGAATATCCGAATCCTCTGTAGAGCTCGTTCTTTGTATTGCTGGCTGAAACACTGTCGGGATAGAAAGGATCATAGGCTTTTACAGCGACCGTCGATGGCGCCACCATATATTTTCCGCCCGATGCAGGATCGTTCGATGTCAGCAGCATCAGCGTATTCGTTTCCCTGGCCGCAAAACTGAAGTTCACCCGCAGGAGCGGCTCCGCTGCAAAAGGAAGCGCATTATTGGAGAAATTGCTGAACCAGGCGCTGTTCATCCCTCCCGGAAGGGCCTGGTAAAGATTATAGTTCTTACAAACATTGATCGCGTCGGCATACTTGTTCCGCCACAGATACACCTGTGCCTGCAGTTCACAGATCGTCTGCTTTCTAACCCGGAGCTGCCCCTGCTCATAGCTCACCCGCAGGCCCGCGTCAAAACTGTTCGGCACCCAGATCTGGAAGTCACAGGCATTATACGCCCGCTGCAGGTCCGTTTCAATAGAATCCAGGACCTGGTCCTGCGGCAACGGCGCGATCTTGAAAAGCGTATCCACCTTGCTGATGTCATCGACAGCGCTCCACACGAAAGGAACAGAGCCGAAGTTCTCCACCAGGTTGAAATAAGCCCAGCATCTAAGGAACCTCGCTTCCCCGATATACTGGTCCCTCCGGGCCGGCGGAAAATAGTTGGAATCCAGGGGCACCCGGGGTACGTTCTTTATTACGTAATTGGCCCGGTTGATCAGATCGTAGAATGGCTGCCATTGCGTATACCTGTTATTTCCGGTCACCCGGTGATAAGCCAGCTCCTGGATATCGTTGTCCGCTCCAGTTCCCGGCTGTACCCAATCCCCCCGCATCTCGCCAAGAACAAACTGGTATTCGACCAATGGCTGAAGTGCCTGATAGGCCCCCCGAAGCATGAACTCGGCATCCCAGTAGTTTTTTGGGAATTCCGACTCCAATACGACGTCCTTGGGTGAAGCAGCCAAAAATTTCTTGCAGGAAGACCATGTCGCCATCGTTGCCCCGACGAGAACAAACACGTTCAAATGACGCCATATATACCTAAAGTTGCTATTCATACAGATTCAATTGTCAGATAAATTAATAGAATTACAAACCCAGCTGCAGCCCGAAAAGGACCGACTTCAGCGGGGGCACGTTCCCATAATCGACGCCATATAAAATGGGATTGGCAAAATTGGCTACGTCCGGGTTATAGCCTTTGTACTTCGAAAAGCTGTAAAGGTTCTCACCGGTCACCATCACCCGGGCATTCTTGAACACACCTCTGAATACTCCCTTCAAAGGAAAAGTATAACCCAGCGTGATCGCTTTGAAACGAACGTAAGAGCCATCTTCCAGCCAGCGTGAGGAAAACCGGCTATTACCCGCAGGATCGCCATCCGCGGGCCTTGGCATCCCCGTTACATCGCCTTCATTCCGCCAATGCTGAAGGACCGATAGAGACTGGTTGTCATAGTTGGACATGGATTCCAGCTTAGCGCGCCGGGCATTGTAGAGCTTGTTACCGGAAGCGAAGTCGACAAAGACAGAGAGATCGAAATTCTGGTAAGAGAAATAATTGGTAAAACCACCGAATAATCCCGGGTTCACATTGCCGATAACCTTCCGGTCCTTTGCATCGATGATCCCGTCCTGATTTACATCCTCGAAGACCATGTCGCCACCGCGAAAGGGAACGGCATTCCCGGCACCGTTCTTCGCGTTCACGTCGGTTGTCCGGGCATACACTCCCGTTGCATTGTAACCAAAAAATGATCCGATCGCCGCACCGCGTCTCAGCACCGTGGCATAGTCGCCATAGTCGATGACCGAATCGAGCCTCGCGGGAGTTGCCGCGATATTGTTCTTATTATAGCCGAAATTCAACATTGTCTGCCAGCTGAAGCTATGCGCCCACGCCCTCTCGAAAACCTTCCAGCTAAAACTAGCCTCCACGCCTCTGTTGTTGACGGCTCCGTCGCTTACAGCGTAATTGCTGAAGCCGCTGGTACCCGGCAATTGAATGACATTATACAAATGATCGGTATGCTTGTCATAAAAGTCGAACGTCAGCCAGAACCGCCCTTTTGCCAGCTGCAGATCGAGACCCGCGTCGAATTGTTTGGTCTGCTCCCACTTGAAGCGGGGGTCACCCAGGATGCCAAACCGGACGGCGGAATACACATATGGAGCGGGAACCAGCGCATTGAACGAGTTGGTAAACCCGACAGCGTCGTTGCCCGTGATGCCATAGCTCGTCCGAAGCTTGAGATCGCTGATCAGGCGGTTGTTCTGCAGAAAGGATTCTTCGCTTACACGCCACGCCGCAGATACCGAGGGAAAATATCCCCATTTGTGGCCTTCCTGGAACCGGCTGGAACCATCTGTCCTGAAATTGACGCCAAACAGATATTTGTCTTCATAGGCATAGTTTGCGCTTCCGAAAAAGGACAGCAGGTTCCACTTGGGCGAAATGCTCCCGATGGAGTCGAGGGAAAGCGGGTCCGTAGTGTTGACGGTCGTCAGCTGATCGGAACTGGCATTGACTGCCCTGCCGTATTTCGAGTCCTGCGAAGTCGTCTGCAGCGCGTTGCCGACAAAGGCCGTCCACGCGTGTTTGCCCGAATGGGAGGTCTTCCGGTAAGTAAGAACATTCTCGTTCAGCAGCATCAGCTCATAACTATTTTGCCGCGATGAATACCGGATAATGTAGTCCGTGGGCGCAATACCGGCCGAAGGCATAAAACGGGTTTCGGCCAAGCGGAAATAATCGAATGAAAGGCCTACCCGCAAGCTCAGATTAGGAGAAAAAACGTACTGACCGGCCGTCTTGCCAGTGATCCGGTTGGTATTGTTCTTGTTGATCATCGAGCTGATCAGCGAATAAGGATTATTATGTCCGGCATAGTCCGCACTGTCGGGATATGGAAGGTCGGAACCGCTTGGGTCCTGTTGAAAGACAGCCAGCGTCGGCGCTTTTACCGTCGTCAGAAGGAGTGGGTTTGTATTATAGGCGTTGCCTGCATCCGACAGCTTTCTGTCCGTTCTGCTGTAGGCAATGCTGTTGAGGAAACTCAGCTTCCGGCCGACCTTATAGTCCAGGTTGAACCGGACATTGAATCGACTGAAGTTCACATTCGTGATCACGCCGGCCTGTCCGGTATAGCCCATATTCAGGGCATATCGGGCCCCTGCATCGCCACCTCTGAGCGTGAGGTGGAAATTGTTCAGTGCACCATTCTGCAGCACCTTATCTTGCCAGTTCGTATTGTTGTTATACCGTTCCAGCCGGTCTTCGGGTGTCGAGACCAACAGGTAACGGCCAACGCCCTGCCCGATAGCCGCATCGGATAAGCCACTGGCCCTTTCCTTCTCCAGGATGAACGACCTGTATTGGGCCGTATCCAACACCGAAATATGGTCCGGCTCCGCCATGACACCCGAATACGCCGAAACATCCAGGTAGGTCTTTCCGGCCGTCCCTGAATTGGTGGTGATCAGGATCACGCCGTTCCCGCCCCGCACTCCATAGATGGCTGTCGCCTGCGCATCTTTCAAAATGGTGACCGATGCGATGTCTTCCGGATGTATATCGGACAGCGGGTCGTTATCTACATTAAGCGCCAGCGAGTTCTTGAAGCGCGTCGCTTTCACCGGCACGCCGTCTACAATGTACAGCGGCGTCGTTCCTGCATTGAAAGTCGATATTCCCCTGATATTCATCAGCGCGCCGGTAGAAGAGGTGCGGAGTACCCTCACTCCCGCTATCTGCCCCTGGAGCATATTGTCCGGAGTAATTGCGACCAGGTCTTTCAGATGACTGTCGGATACCACCACTGCAATACTTCCTGTCAGCTTTTTTCTGCTGATGTTCATGTACCCGATATTTATTTCTTCTTCCGGGCTGCCGATAATGATCGTGTCGGAGGAATTCCCCGATGAAGATGAATCCTTTGCCCGGTTTTTTTGCGCGACAGCGGAATTCCCGCCGACCACCAATGCTGCAAGCAATAGGGCTCCAGCTGTATTCTTTATTAATATGGACATTTTTCTCTGCAGTTATAGGATCAATTAAATAGATTTTCGAACGCTTCCCGGCTAATACACCGGTGTCAGGATCAAACATTCCAGGTCAATACCGCCCACTACCGTGCAGACGAAATTCAGCCGTTTGTTTCCGCTGGTCAGGAAATTATAAGTCCCGATCACATAGTTCTGTCTGAACTGCGGAAGACCCGGGAAGCTGTAGTTCACAGGCGGTCCGATCGTGTCGCTACCGTTATACAGTTGAAAGGTTCCGCGGCCGCCATTCTTAACATTGACGGCAAACTGATATTTTCCTTTTCGGATATTTCGCACGACGGTAACCAGCGAATCGTTGACTCCGTCCGGACTCATGAACAGCATATTCCCTGCTGCGCTTTCAAAATAATAGCGCCAATTTCCGGAGCTTCCATTGGCCACCGGTGTACTATTACCGTTGGCAAAACCCGGAATGCCATAGCAGTAGTTGGTTTCGTTCCAAAAAGTATGATAGATCTGCGTCCTTTTCTTAGTGGACGGGAAAGACAAAGGAACACTCAGATTGTTGATGATCCCGTTTCGAGCCCCGATATCGCTGGCAGTAAAGTCGGTCGATCCGTCGATCAGATGCAAACCGGCAAGATCGAAATAAATGTAATCCTGCTGGTCGATGGTCATTAGCGTACTATCCCATCGCTGAACAATCTTCAGGGCCGGGACTGCAGCCGTCAGGTGAGTATAACTGGAACTGGCGTTCTGACCGGGAACAAGATGATCGCGCATCAGCCGGACAAGGCTGTCCGATGGCAGACCGTCGAAGCTCTGTATGCCCGCCTTCTGCAACACGTCGTTCGTTTCGGCAAAAAGCGTCAGCCTTACTCTGACTCCGCTGCTATTGGTCAGACTGCTCAGTGTGTCCATGAGACCCGCACGGGTCAGACCGCCGATAAGGATACTGTATTTATCGGGGTTATTCTTCAGGAATTCTCCGATCGTCAGGGTCGGCGGGTCCAGAACCGCGTCCAGCTTGTGTACAAAACCATTATAAAATTCGAGATCGGTCTGGTAGATCGTGGCGACGCCGTTGGCAATGGCCGTCGTTTTATAGCCCTTCGATATGTCAATGCTGAGATAATCTCCGGCGCCCGTTGTTGTTGCCTGTGGTCCCTGGATAAAACCCGAGGCCTTGAGCCGGGTCTGCAGGATATGATAGTTCATCAGGTCGTATAAAGCTGAATCGGAAAAATCCTCCAGCCCCTTTTTTCCACGGACAGCAAAATACTTGCGGAACGCATTGTTGTCGGGTGCAAAAAAAGTATAAGGCCCGTATGAGTCCAGGGTGCTTGCCAGCGTCAGTGAATTCTGACCCGTTTTTGTCGAATCGGGTCCCGACTTCTTTGCCCTTTGGAGCGCGGCAACCGCAATGCTCATGCTGCTGTCCGTTTTGAGCATGTCGAACATCAGCACCTTCCTGTCCTGCACCTGGTAGGAAAAATTAAGGTTCTTTTTGCATCCCTGAATAAAAAGCACCAGCATTGCGAAAACAATCACACCAATAGCAGGTCGCTGCGTATACAGGCTATAATTGATATTGCTTTTCATGTTCTTGCTATTAAAAGTTAGTTATAATATGGGTTTTGAACGAGCCTGGGATTCTTGTTGAGCTCATCCAGATATATGGGCATGTACCAGCTGCGCGGATCGATGATCCTGCTTTTGACCAGCGCACGATCACCAACTGACCGGGACTGAACAATCCTGTCGATCAGGAAATTCGGGTTGGCATTGTTATTTCTCTTGGCGCCACGGACCAGGTCGAACCATCTTTTTCCTTCGCCTGCGAGCTCCATCGCCCTTTCTTTCAGGATCAGGTCCATCAAAAGCGCCCCCGGCGCATTGCCGTCGAGATAGTCATAAGGGGGAACCTGCCCCCTTGTCCGGATGGCATTGATGATATCGATGGCCTGCATTTTTTCATTGACGCTGTCGGCGTCCTGGATATTCACGAGCGCCTCCGCCTTCATCAACATGACATCGGACAGGCGATAAACAATAAAATCCGGATCATTGGTGGGTCTCACTACGTTATTGCTGGCTGAACTGAAGCCCCTGTATTTCCAGAACGCATTCCCCGATATAAATGTCTTGTTTAGTCCGCGAATGCCTTGGGCATTGTTCTGTCCCTCATCGGTATTAAAATAGCTTACCAGCACATCATTGACATTGAAATTTCCGATCGCCCCGATCAGGCCGTTCGTTTCGTTGATCGTATAGTCGTATTCCACCTCGAAAACACTTTCGGAAGTATTCTTCTGGCTAAAGATATTCAGCCAGTTGGCGCCGGGGACCAGGCTATAAAGCGTGGCATTGTCCATTACTTTTTGCGCTGCATCGCTGGCCGGCTTGTATTTTTCGCGCCACAAAAAGACATCGGCCTGAAGAGCATTTACGGCTCCTTTTGTCACCCTGCCCCGGGTATCGATGTCTTTATCATACCGGGCAGGTATATAATGCCCTGCCGTGTCGAGGTCAGCCTCGATGCGATCCAATATCGAATCGGCAGGAGATTTCGGCAGAAAATAATTGACGGCGTCACTGGTAGGAGCCGTCAGCACCAGCGGAACATCCCTGAAAGTCCGTACCAGGTAAAAGTAGGCCAGCGAACGCAGGAAAAGAGCTTCCGCTAATATAGCCCTGCTATCGGCGACGGAGAATTTACTGTCGATACCCACGATACCCGGAACGGACTGGATCACCGTATTGGTCCGGCCGATCATTGTATAGGCGACTGACCAGTTGGAAACGGGACGGGTCTTGTCCATATACTGGTAAAAGGGATAGGTGACGTCATTGTTTACCGTTGGGACCAACAGATCTCCCCGGAATTCGCCCCAGTTGAGGAATAGCGATGTCGCCGACTGCAGTGCGTCATAACAGCTGGTAATAGCAGCCTGGGCATCCGCCTTCGTCTTGAAAAAATTTTCTCCCGTTATCGAATTCTCGGGGCGCTGGTCCAGGTATTTTTTGCACCCGCCGGCGGCTGCGACCACAACGAGCATGCCCAGGAGCGTAATGGTCTTTCTTAACTTGCATATGGTGTTCATCTTATTATAGTTTAAGATCATTCAAAACAATTAGAACCGGATATTGCAGCCCAGCGTTATCCCTCTCGTCTGGGGCGTCAGTCCCTGATCGATCCCGATAAAAGTCGGGTCGCTGCCAAGCTGGATCTCCGGATCGGCGCCGGTATATTTGGTCCAGGTAAACAGATTATTACCGGTCACAAAGGCATCGACAGACTTCAGCTTTGCCCGTTGTACCAGTTTTGTCGGCAGCCGGTAAGTGAAGGTGGCATACTTCAGACGGGCATAGGAGCCATCTTCCACCCACCGGCTCGAGGCCCGGGAGTTCCGGTCATCCGTATCCAGCGCGCGCGGGATATTGGTATTGTCCCCCTGCTTGCGCCAGCGTCTCAGCACCGAAGCGGCCTGGTTGTCCGTAGTCGTCATGCGCTCCAGGTAATACTTCATTCCATTGATGACGTCATTACCGTATTGGAACTGGACGAACAGACTAACACTAAAGCTCTTGTATGAAAAAGTATTATTGAAGCCCCCGAAGAACAGCGGGTTCGCGTTGCCGATAAGCACTTTGTCCTGGTCGTCGATGATGCCGTCGTGGTTATAATCCTCATAGATCGCATCGCCACCCTTCAGGGCCAAACCCGTCTCTGAGCCCAGCAGCATATTCTTCGGGGTTCCGTTCGTATTGTATACCGTATTCTTTTCCGCGTTCTTCACCGTGGCATCTCCGTCAGTAGCATAAACACCCCTAAATTTCAGGCCATAATAAGTGCCCAGCGGATCACCCTGCTTCACCTGCGACGAAAACCCTGCATAAGCATTATTCGAAATAGTAATGGTGCCCCCCGGCAGCGAAAGCACCTTGTTTTCATTACGTGCGATGTTGAGGTCTACATTCCACCGGAAACCGGAGGGGTTCTTCGGACTAATAATGTCAGCGTTCAGATCCAGCTCGATACCCCGGTTGCGGATATTCCCAAGATTCGTGTAGATATTGCCGCCAAGGCTGTTGCCGCCGACAATTCCGCTGGAGGAAGGCAGCGCCAGACTGTAAAGAAGGTTCTTCGTCTCTTTATTGTATACATCCAGCGTCACGTTGAAGCGGCTATTGAAAAGCTCAAGGTCCATACCGAGATTGGTGCTTTCGCTGGTCTCCCAACGCAATGTACTCAGGGATGGATTGGTCTGGTAAATGCCGCTATATCCCAGGTAATTGGCGCCCGCCGTAAATTGATTGATATAGGCATAGTTCGGAATACCGCTATTGCCCAGCTGCCCCCAGCTGGCCCTAAGCTTGAGATTATCGATGAACTTAAAATTCTTTGCGATAAAGGGCTCCTTCGAGACCCTCCAATACGCACCGGCCGACGGAAAATTGCCATACTTGTTGCCGCCGCCGAATTTCGAGGACCCGTCCCTCCGGATCACGAAGTTGGCACCAAACCGGTCGTCATAAATGACATTGAGCTGTGAGAAAAAAGACAAAATATTCTCCGTGCTGTTCGATGAGGACAGACTTTTAATCCGCGCAGGTCCGCTAAGCGTCTGGATCTGGCTCGACGGGTTGGCGTATCCGCTCTCGATAAGCTGGTTGGACTTAAAAGTATTGAATGTATTGCCCAGCAGCACTGTCGTATTAAACTTATCGTGGATCCGCCTATTATAAGTAAGCAGATTATCCACGATCGTCTGGGTCCTTTCGAAATCCCTGGTATCTATCCGGTTGAAGTTAACATCCTGCCAGATCAATCCCGTCGACTCCGCGGGCAGGTAAAGGAATCCGTTCTCTCCGACGAAATCAAGCGAAGTATTGTTGGTATATTTGAGGCCCTTAATGATGTCGTACTCCACCCGGATATTTGGCTTCAGATTGGTGCTGTATGCATCATTGGTAACTGTCCTCGCAAAAGCAACAGGATTATCGGTCCCACCCTGGATACCACCCAGTGACAAATAGGTCGGAAGCTGCTTGCCGGAAATCAGATCCACGTCATACACCGGCATGCTCGGCGTTTTGATCAAGGACACGAAATAGACCGAACCCTGGCCATAGTTGGCATAGTTATTCACCTTGCTTCTCGCAAAGGAGATATTGGCGGAAAAACGGAGCTTGTCAGACACTTTATAGTCCAGATTGAAGCGCCCTGTCAGACGAGAAAAGCCGGTGTTGACCATCGAGCCCTGGCTATTGGTGTAGGACGTACTGAAATTGTATCGCATCGCTTCGCCGCCGCCGCTCACGGATAGGTTGCCCACCTGGGAAAAACCGGTTTGCCTCAGATAGGACAACCAATCGGTATTGGACTGGTAATACCGGTAGAACTGGTAGGTGGGATCGTTCAGTAACGGCTGCACCAACGGATTATACGGGTTGATATTCCCATTATTTTGCAATGCTTCGAGACGCATCACCTTGTACTGCGATCCGTTGAGAACCGGGATCGCCGGCGGCGCCTCCTGTGCGCTCACCTGGGTGGTCAGCAGGATCGTCGGAATGCCTTTACGACCCCGTTTGGTCGTAATGATGATCACGCCATTGGCAGCCCTGGCTCCGTAGATCGCGGCTGCGTTGGCATCTTTCAGGATATCGATCTTTTCGATATCGTTGGGATTGATATCGGCGATAGGGTTAATGCGCGCCACGCTGCTTGAAGTCGACGTGGTATTGTCAAAAGGCGTAGAGATGATCGGAATACCATCCACAATATATAAGGGAGCATTGCCGGAGGATACAGACCCGGCCCCACGGATCCGGATGTCCACACCCGAGCCGGGATCTCCGGAGTTGGTAACCACCTGCACGCCGGCGGCCCTGCCCTGGATCATCTGATCGATCGACGTGGTAGGCTCATCCGCAAAAACGGAAGCCTTGATCGAGCTGACGGCGCCTACCAGATCGCGTTTGTTCATGTTGAGAAAACCGGTCGATACCTGGTCGCTCTTATTCGATGATACCACCACCTGATCCATGCCCTTTCCCGTATCCCGGCCGAGCACCATGTCGATGGATGTTCTGCCGTTCAGCAACACCGTTTTTGATTCGAATCCGATAAACGCAAAACGCAGACTATCTTTTGTGTTGGTTATACGGATCGTATAATTCCCTTCTTCGTCCGTCATCACGCCATTGACCTGCCGGTCATTGGCATTTACTTCGATGACCGATGCGCCCGTCAATGGTTTACCCGAAGGACTCTCGGTCACCTTTCCTTTGACTACCGTCTTCGGAGCAGGGGCCGGGGCCTGACTGTACGCCGAGAGTGATAGAAAAAGGACAGTTATCATCCAGATGAGGCGATTATTGGGTGTTAAGTTCAGTTTACTCATAACAATATAATTTCGGCATTCTGCAAATGCCTGTTTAGCTTAGTATCCGTTTGGAATGAGGAGTTTATCAATTTTGTAGACATAGCCATTACCCGGACCTTTTGTCACGAAGGGCAGGGTGACATTGGCGACTATTCCTGTCTGAGCGCCGCTATAGGTCGTTGCTACCGTCGTTCCTCCATTGGTGAATGTCAGGGCATTCCCTGCGCCGAAGTCCGAACCAATGGTTCCGGTCAAAGCAGACGCAGATGACAGATTCTGGTCTATAACATGATTTCTCATGATGTTGGCAAGCTGCAGCGTAGTCAGCGCAACGCCATTTAAGGTCATCTTCCTGACGTCGAGCCCGGCGGCAGCAAAGGCGGCATTGCCCGGCGCAAAATAGCTACCGACCCTCGACCCGCTTCCCAGTGTTGACATCAGGCCGGCCTGCTGAAGGGCCGCCATGAACATGGCAAGATCGGGATCTGTTGAAGCCTGTCCCAGCGCACTTTGCAGCCGGTCCGATCTGGCAAAGGTGGCATTGAGCACGTGGATCACACCATTGCTGGCCCGCGCATCTTTCCGGACGAATTGGCCGTCGGTCAGCAGCGGCAAGACCTGCCCGTTGATGGCGGCATAGATCTTGCCGGGAATGCGGTTGATCAGTTTATCGGATGTATAAGGAGCGGCAGTGTCGTACATGAAATAGGGCTCCAGCACCGCTTCCGCATAGGTGGGTGAAAGCGCCGCGATCTTATCGGTGACGCCGGGGTCGACTTTCGCAAGTGCCGGCGCGATCAGGGCATTCAAGGAATCGTCCACCGGCATCAGGATCGTGCTGAAGACGGGATCGCCGCCCTGGCTTGTAGCATTGGTATTCTGCTTGTATTCGATTGCCGTATTGACATTATACAGCAGATCATATGTCTTATAAAAAACGGAATCGGGCCGGCCGTCACCATTCTTGTCGAAACTATTGAACCGGTCAAAGGCGCTGTCCTTCAGCACCTGCATCAGCCGATAAAAAGTACTGTGCGAAAACCGGGGATCGTTCTGAAGCACCTGCTCGAGATTGGGCATCTGCAGCAGAACTGAGCCAATGCCATGGATCACCGCATTATCGGCGCCGATATCCCTCAGCCCTTTTATCACAGGAACACCATTTACCTTCAGGGTATCGTGAGCCGTAACGTCGATGGTCATGAACTTCCTGCCCCGTGTCAGGAATAGCAACTGGCCAGTTGTCGCATAGCGCTGCTGAAGCGTATAATAGTACCAAAGATTGTTGATCACGTGAAAATTCAACAGGCTGAACAGCGTGTCCACAGGAACGACCTCCACCGAAGCATACCCTTTTGACACAAAATATTGCTGAAAAGCGCTATTGACAGGGGCAAACACGGTGTAAACACCCCCGTTGTTAATGTATTGAACAAGACCCGTTCTCTCCAGGCCTCTTGCAAAGATCGAAAAATTGGAGTCGTGCTTCAGCTTGTCATAGAGATATACCCCTGCCGGCCCGGTATTGCCGTAATACTTGTCAAAATTCTTTTTGCAGCCGGGGGCCAGGACCAGGAGGAAAAATAGCGCCTTGAAAAAGTAGCGCGTAAAACAGGAAGAAAGAGATACATAAGTAGCTGCGGGTGGTCTGCGTATCATAAGCAATCGTTTAGGAGAGAAAAATAGTTTTGGAATAAAGCGTAGACTTTATAGCAGGGATTAAATCAGTTGCAACATTTTATTTTATTTTCAGTTATACAATTGGGTACCTAAAATGAGCCGTCGAAAAAGATTCGTTCATTCATTGATACTTAGAAGATTCGATCACCTTGTAAAATGCAGGTTTTGGTTTTAGCCGTCTGTCGAAGAGAAGCGGATAATTGGTCCGGCCGCGGATAGGAAAGTCGTTCAGCCAGGACTGACCATCGTCGACGCCCCAGAACGTGACCCGGCCGATCTTACCCTTGTATTTCATGAAAAGACGGAACAAGTCCTCGTAGCCCTTCGAAAGCTGTGCCGAAACGGAATCCGGCAAACCATTCACGTAGGGGTTCATTTTTTCGGCGTAGTCAGCCCGCTGACCCACATCCGCCGTATTGCGGTTCCAGGGACTTGGCAATACGGACAGATCCAGCTCGGTGAACATGACCTTTATCCCCAGCGCCGAAAATTCCCGGATACTATTCTCGATATCCTCCAGGGGAACATGACCGGCGCTCCAGTGCCCCTGGATACCAACACCGTCAATGCGTATGCCTGCGGCCTGTATCCTTTTGATCAGGGCGATCGCGCCTTCCCTTTTTTTACCGTGCTCGATGTTGTAGTCGTTATAATACAGCTGGGTGTGCGGGCCTGCTTTCTGCGCCAGGCGAAATGCTTCCAGGATATAATCGTCACCAAGGAGCTTCTGGTAGATGGATTTGCGCAAGGAGCCGTCTTCATTGAGCGCCTCATTCACCACGTCCCAGGAATAAACCTTTCCATCGTATCTCGTCGCCAACGTAGTGATATGATCCGTAAAAAAAGTGCGCAAGGAGTCGGCATCCTGTATCCACCCCACGAACGACGGCAGCTGGCTATGCCAGATCAGCGTGTGTGCATTGATCCGGAGGTGGTATTTGGCGGCAAACCGAACGATCTCGTCCGCCTGCTCAAAATTATACCGGTCCCATCCGGGATGGATCAAAGCCGCCTTCATATTGTTTTCCGGGGTGAACGTGCTGAACTGGTTCGAGATCAGTTCGACAGAAGCCGGATCCCGCTCTTCGATCTGCCGCATGTTTAAAGCCGTTCCGATCAGAAAGTCATCACGAAAAGCTTCTTTCAGCGTGGGATTGCTGCTGTCTTTACTATCCTGGCACAAATAGGGAAGTTCCTGGCCTGTGTGGAGAGGCGGGAGGGCCGGATAGTGTCTGGTGAATGCACCGAAAAGAAATGGGCTCAAAGCTGCAATCAAAAACCGTTGAGGCATAGGCAATCGTTTTGGAGTTTCAGCCGCGCACGCATAGTGGGCAGCCTACTACAAAACTATCCATGTCAGCCGTACTGTCATTTCACGATTGAGCAAATTAATAGCACAAATGTTCAATGTAATTGATTCTCAGCGTCCGGCGAGGAGTTTTCAACCAGCCTTCCGGCCTTTCCGGGCCGCATATTCCGACGGCAGCATGTTATACTTGACCTTAAAAGCCCTGGTGAAATAGTTCGGAGTCGCAAAGCCCACGGCATACCCGATCTGGGCGATCTTCATATCGGAATTTTCCAGCAGCTCGGCCGCCTTTTTGAGCCTGACCGAACGTATATATTCAACGGGCGTCTCCCCCGTGAGCTCGACTATCTTATTATAAAGCGTTCCCCTGCTCATGAAAACCTGCCTGCTTAGTTCCTCGACCGACAGCTGGTCGTTGTGAAGATTCTCTTCAATAAACCGCGTTATCGCCAGCAGGAGCTTTTCACCTTCGGATTGCGCTTCCACCTGCATCGGAACGACATTTAGCCGCCTGCTGTAAGTTTCCCTGAGATGCTGGTTGAGCAGGATGAGATTGCGGATCTTGACCTGGAGTATCTCCCAGCTAAAGGGTTTCGTCAGGTAATCGCTGGCGCCGGTCTTAAGACCCTTGAGCTCGTGGGCACCCCCCGCCAGGGCCGTGAGCAGGATGATCGGGATGTGACAGGTTCGTTTGTCCGCCTTAATTTTATTGCTCAGCTCGATGCCATCCATGTAGGGCATGTTGATATCGCTGACTATCACCTGCGGATGACCGGAAAGCACCTTTTGCCATCCTTCCCTCCCGTCCGCAGCTTCGATCACCTTGTAATACGGCTTCAGATTGTTTTTCAGATAGGCGCGAAAATCCTCGTTGTCTTCTATCAGCAGGACTGTCAGGGGCTCGCCACCCATTGCGCCCACAACCTCCGCACCGATCCTCAAAATCCCTCCATCTTCTCCCCCCTGCGCTCCCACCCCCGCAAGACCTTCATCCGCGATATGGGCAGAGGCCGGTCCACTGCCCGTCAGGGCTGGCTCCGCGAGTTCTTCAAGCGGAAGCCGAACCGTAAACACACTTCCCCTGTCGCGGGCGCTGCCAACCTGTATGCGCCCCCCGTGCAGCCGCACGAACTCCCGGCAAATAGAAAGACCGATACCCGTGCCCTGGTTCATAACGCTGGGATGCGATTCCCCCTGGAAGAAAGGTTCGAAAATGCGTTGCTGTTCTTCCTGTGAGATTCCAATGCCCGTGTCTGCAACACTGATAATTGTCTCCTGACTGTCAGGAGCCTGGCCGATCTCCAGCGACACCTGTCCGTCACTGCCGGTAAACTTAAAGGCATTACTGAGCAGGTTGAACAGGATCCGCTCGATCTTGTCTTTATCAAAAGCGGTATAATAACTGGCCAGCGAGCTGTTAAAACTATAACGGATACGCCTGCGGTCCGCCAGGTCCCGGAAAGATTCCGAAACGTCCCGCACGAAAGCGACGATATCCCCCGGGGTCGCATTCAGTCTCAGCTCCCGCTCTTCCAGCTTCCGGAAATCGAGAAGTTGGTTCGCGAGGTTCAAAAGCCTTCGCGCATTGCGCTTCACCATGGAAAGCTGTCCCGTTTTTTCCTTATCCGTTTCTATGTCCAGTAAGGTTTCCACCGGTCCCATGATCAGCGAGATCGGCGTTCGGAACTCATGACTGAGATTCGTCAGGAATTTGATCTTAGACTGATCGAATTCCCTCTGCCGCTCCGCTTCTTTTCGCTCATCCTCAATCATCTTCCGCACCTGCTCACGCTCCTGCTCTGCCGCAAACTTTTGCTTCAGCCGGCGGATCGCCCTGTAGCGCGCACCCCAAAGGACCAGAACGGCGATGACAACATACAGCACATAAGCAGTTGCCGTCCGCCAAAACGGCGGCTTCACGTAAATGGCGATCGTGGCCGGTTCGGTAGTCCAGCCATCATTCGGGTTGTGCGCCTTTACACTGAGCGTATACCTGCCGGGATCCAGATTGGTGAAAACGGCCGTTCTTGAGTTGCCGATAAAGTTCCAGGTCTTGTCAAACCCCTCCAGCTTATACAGGTATTGACACTCGTGGGGACTGGTAAAATCCAGCGCCGCAAAATCGACTGAAAAATTCTGTTTAAAGTCCAGTCTTATTTCCTTCGCCACGGATATGTGCTCCCCGATGTCTCCCCCTCTGCCAGGAATGACGCTCTTATTGGCTATCTTTAAACCGGTAAATACTACGGCAGGTATGTTCCTGTCATAGTTCAGCTCCGGCGGGGAAAAATAGTTGAACCCATCCAGACCGCCAAAGAACAGATCCCCCGACCCCGTCTTCAAACCGGCGCCCAGGTTGAACGGGCTTCCCTGCAGACCATTGTCGGCAGTGTAGTTCTTGAACGTGGAACGGGCAGTATCCAGGCAGCTCAGCCCCTTATTGGTACTGACCCATATTTTCCCGCTGTCATCCTCCAGTATCTTGTAGATCGACAGATTGGGCAGCCCCTGGGCCACTCCATAAGCCGTATACCGGTCATTCCTGTAATCAACCCGGCAAAGCCCGCTGCCCGTAGTCCCTACCCACATCTCACCTCCCTTCCCCGGCAAGATTGTCTGCACATCCGACAGCGGAAGTCCGGTCTTCCAACCGTTGAACAACCGCAAGGACTTCCCTTCATTCTCGACCAGTATGACTCCCCGTCCCAAAACACCGATCCAGATATTACGCGCGCTGTCTTCTACTATGGACCGGACAAAAGCGTTGCCCAGGGGTATATGATCCGGCGCCTTCACGATAAATTGATCGATACGCTGAAAGGTCCGCGATTCAGGCCGGTAGATATCTACCCCCTTTCCATTTGTGCCGATCCAGACATTGCCGTGCTTGTCGCCGTGAATACAAAAGATATCATTGCTCGAAAGTCCCGAAGGACCGGCGTCCTGCGTGTAATGCCGTACCGACCCGTTCACTGTGTTCAGCACATAAATACCCTGCAGATAAGTGCCGATCCACAGCTCATTTCCCACCCTTTCCAGCACCATCACCGTTAGCGGACTATGATTCCCACCGCCAACCGACAGATGCCGGAACAAACCGGTACGCCGGTCATACAGGTTCAAACCGCCACCATCCGTGCCTACATACAGCTCTTCTCTGCTCTTTTCCGCAAACGAAGTGACCTTGGGCGAGCTCAAACCAAAAGGGTCGAACGGATTACTTTGCACCAGGTTGAAAAAAGTGAGGTTCCTGTCATATTTGTTCACCCCGCTTTGATACGTGCCGACCCAGTAAATGCCATTCCTGTCTATATAAATGCTCCTGACCGACTTGCCTTTCAAACTATACCTGCTCCGGATATCGCCCTGGACCCGCCGGACGCTGCCGGTTCCAGGATCAAAAATATCCAGCCCCGCCTCCGTACCCAGCCAAAGGCTTCCCGAATCATCCTGCGCAATGCAGTAAATGCGGTTACTGCTCAGCGTGTTGCGGGCGCTGCCATTTTTAAAACACTTAACCCCCCTGGCACCCGGCATCAGCACATTCAACCCCCCATCACTGGTGCCTAGCCAGAGCCGGCCATCCCGGTCCTCGAAGATCGCTTTGATGACCGGATCGCTGAGTACTGAATCCCGCCCCTCCCCGGAGAAGAGACAGAAATTATCCGTAACGGGCTGATAAAGATGCAGCCCGGCATTGGTGCCGACCCAAAGCCGATGCTGGCTATCCTCAAAAATGCTGATCACGGTATTTGAAACCAGCTGGCCTTCACCGCGGCCAGCCGAATAAAATTTCGTTTGCCCCGTTACAGGGTTGAGCTTCGTCACACCGGCATAGCTCCCAACCCATAAATTACCTGCATGGTCCGTGCACATCGCACGCACGACCGCACCCCTGGTGACATTGAAATTGCGGAAAATATTCCTTTGCCTGTCATACAACGACAAGCCCCTATTCGTACCCACCCAGAGATTACCGGAATGATCCTCGTGCAGTGCAAGCACCACTCTTCCGGAAAGGCTGGTCGAATCAGCCGGGTCCGGACCGTATACCGTGAACCCAACTCCATCGAACCTGTTCAGACCTTCATCCGTCGCGAACCACATATATCCGAACCTGTCCTTCAGCACGGCATTCACCGTATTCGAAGAAAGCCCGTCCTTGCTGGTGAAATTCAGAAAATTAAAATCGCCCCGTTGCGCCCGGACAGTCCAGGGTAACAAGGCTAAAAATAATATAAGGATCTTATGGCTCACCATGGGTGTATAAAGGATAAAAATACCAAGCTAATACCGAATATAGCCAAGAAATTTTGCATTCGAAAAACCTCTCCGGACAAGCCTGCTTCAGTCGTATCAGCTGGTGAATTTTATCTATTGATTATACGGCCCCTCTTTTTCATCGCCGGTCTTATACCCCAGCAGCGAAAGCATTTCCAGCGCATACCGTCTTCCCAGCATTCGGTACCCCGCCGCATTGAAGTGAAGGTTGTCCGCAGCATCCGTACACCCGGCCGATGAAATAATATGTGCATTCGGGATCGTCCTGGGCAACGTTGCAATGATCGCATTCATGCTGGCACATTTCCCTCCCTGGTCCGCGTTTACCATTTCTCCGGCCAGCAATGGTACCGAATCGGGTCTGAGATCCAGGTCCCGGAGGAGGTTATTGTAGACCGTCTTTACCTTGGCCGGCCAAAGACTGTCATTCGTATTCGATTCGCCCTGGTGTAGTAATATCCCCTTGATAACCCCTTCTTTCTGCGCCCGTCTCGCCATTTCTAACAGCCGGCCATAAGGATCCCCCTCATACTCCCTGATCATTCCGATCATCCACGCTGGCGCAGTCGCAGCATAGGACGCATAATGTTCTTTATCAAACAGCTCGATCTTGCATCCGCCTACGGCAACATTGATGACACCTACCCTGACTCCGGAAGGAAGATGCGCTACCAGCATCCTGCCAAAATAATCGGCCGGGGTCAGCCCCGTGCGGCACCGGCATAAGGGAGGAACGGCCGGATACCAGCTGCCTTTCACCCGCCCCAGGTTGGGACAGTCGACGGATTCCAATACCCGGAACCGGTCATCGACCACCGTGTCCTGCGGCTCGAATCGGGCATTCCCTTCCATATTGGACTGCCCGAAACACAGGAAAATGTAAAAATTGGGATCAAAGGCCGATGCCTCCGGAACGCTGGTATCAGAGGCTTGTTTCAAGATGTTTTGGGCGCTGGCAAAAAAAACAAACCCCAAAAGTACCATAACGGAAATTGCTGCCTTTTTCATCATAATAGTTGGTTTCCTGCTTTCAAAAGTAGAAAACATTTACAAGAACGCAATCGATTGCGGTAAAATATATAACTTTGTGGGTCAGGGGCCGTACTATTTACCCGTTCCCCTTCGACAGAAATTTCAGACCCAAAAAGGCATTTTTTAATCTCATTGCGGCTAAAACAACGGGTGCGGGAAACTATAGGTATGAAACAAATTTTGACACTTGCCGCGGCCTGTCTGATAACGGGTCTGCCGGCCATCGCACAGGTAAAGCTGCCTCGTCTGATCAGCGACAGCATGGTGCTTCAAAGAGATGCCGGGCTGAATATATGGGGGTGGGCTTCCAAGGGAGAGGAAGTCAGCGTGAAATTTAATGGTAAGACCTACCATACCAAAACAGGTAATGAAGGCCAATGGAAGGTCCGGCTGTCCCCTACCCCGGCCGGAGGTCCTTATACCATGGAGATCACCGGGAAAAATAGGATTGTATTGCGTGATATACTCCTGGGTGATGTATGGATCTGTTCCGGCCAATCGAATATGGTACACCAGATGCGACTGCACAGCGTCCGGTACGAGGACGAGATCGCCCGGTCCAATTACCCGGAAATAAGGCATTTCTGGATTCCGACCTTAACCGATCTGCAAGGCCCGCGAACAGATCTTCCGACAGGGTACTGGAAGGCCGCCAATCCCCGGGACGTCCTCGACTTTTCGGCCGTCGCCTACTTTTTTGCAAAAGATATTTACGAGAAATTTCATGTTCCCATTGGCCTTATCAATGCCAGCGTCGGTGGCACTCCCATCGAAGCGTGGACGAGCGAGGAAGGCCTAAGAGAATTCCCGGACCTGGTAAAGACCATCCAAAAGAATAAAGATACCGCCTATATCAATAGTTTTACACGCAGAAATTCCAGCGGCAGTGCCGGCGCCAATCTGGCCGCCCCTATGCGCCGGGATAAAGGCCTCACCGGCCCGACCCCTTGGTATGACCCCGCATATATTCCAAAGGGATGGAAACAGATCGCCATCCCGGGTTACTGGGAAGACCAGGGCGTAAAAGATCTGAACGGCTCGGTCTGGTACCGGAAAGAGATCGACGTCCCCACCTCCATGACGGATCGCCCTGCCAAGGTATTTATGGGAAGAATCGTCGATGCCGACTTCCTATACCTCAATGGCCGGCTGATCGGCAATACCACGTATATGTACCCTCAAAGAAGGTATGCCGTTCCGGCCGGTCTTCTAAAGCCCGGAAAGAATATATTGGTCATCCGTGTGATAAATAATGCCGGAAAAGGAGGTTTTGTCCCCGACAAGCCTTATTCTCTGATCGCCGGAAAAGATACCATCGACCTGAAAGGATACTGGCAATATAAGGTAGGAGAAGTGTTCGCACCCCGAAGTGATCCTGGCGGACGCAGCTTCGGCTTTTCCGTACAGAATCAGCCTGCATCCCTTTACAATGCCATGCTGGCGCCGGTGTCTCCTTATGCCATCAAAGGTTTCCTGTGGTACCAGGGAGAGGCCAACACCGGCCGCACAGCCGAATATGTTAAGCTGCAGCCAGCCATGATCGCCGATTGGCGGGATAAATGGAAAGAAGGAAACCTCCCCTTTTTATATGTACAGCTGCCAGGCTTTGGAGACTATAATTACCTGCCATCGGAAAGTCAATGGGCAGCCTTCAGGGAAGCACAATTAAGCTCCTTGAAGGTCCCCAATACTGCCATGGCGGTGGCCATCGACCTGGGTGAATGGAACGATCTTCATCCTGACAGAAAAAAGGATGTGGGGGACCGCCTGGCGATGGCGGCGGAAAGACTGGCCTATGGCGAGAACATTATTTATTCGGGCCCTGTCTATCGATCGTTCACTATTAAGGATGGCAAAATAGTCCTTTCTTTCGATGATACAGGCGGCGGGCTGATCACAAAGGATGGCGAAGATCCCCAGGAATTTGCCATCGCCGGTAAGGATAAGAAGTTCGTTTGGGCCAATGCCAGGATTGAGGGAGACAAAGTCGTGGTATGGAATGAGGCAGTAAAGGATCCGCAATTTGTGCGTTACGCATGGGCGGATGAACCTGTAAATCCCAACCTGTATAACACTGAAGGTTTACCGGCCTCTCCCTTCCGGGCAGGCGAATAGCTTCCATCAAAATTGATGTAGTCTAGCTATTTTATGTAATTGAGTCCTTTACTTGCCCAGGGAATAAAATATTTATAATTAGGGGCGTCTGTATGGCCTCCATCATGCTGCCTCCATGCCAATTGTCCATTCAAGAGTCCGGTAAGCACCGGAGGCATCGCTTCGGTCATATAGTCGTTGCTTACACCCAGATCTTTTGCACCCAGTAATTTAAAGACGGTGCCAGCCCCTATAACTGCCATATAGCTCCCTTTATGATCCAGCCAGTTGGCATCGCCCTTTTCGGGAATGCCATAACTTACAAATACTAATCTTGGTGCACAAAGCGCCAGTAATTCATGGGCGTCGACAGGCAGATCACATCCGTTCTTTTTACCGGATACAGGTTCAGCGGCGCCATATTTCAGGTAATTGCCACACATCCAGTAATATCCTCCTCCTGTAAGACTTTCCACCGCTTCACCAAACACGCGGCGTTGCAAAGTAGCACCCCCTTTACCCGAAGAGCCAATCAGACCAACAGCAAAACGTGGTTCAAAGGCCATCGTTACCAATGCCGCTTTACCATAGCGTGACACCCCCTCGATGCCCGCTTTTTTTGCATCTACCAGGCTATCAGTCTCCAAATAATCCAGTGCACGTGCCGCGCCCCATGACCAGGCCCTTAATGCTCCCCAGTCTTCGGGCCTGCGGGGTTGTCCCTTATTTACCAATCCTATTATGCCCCTTGTCAGGCCGGCCCCGTTATCTTCCTGTATGCTGGTGGTTTCCAGCTGTACATAACCCCAGCCGGCCGCCAATAGTTGTTCGGTAGGAGAAGGCTCGGTTGCGGCAGGTGGCGCAAATGGGTTAAAGCCGGGCAATCTTGTTATGGGGGTGTAAGCCGGATATTTATCGAAAATGGCTTTTAGTTCCGGGTCGCCTTTTATCATCATCTCCTTAAACGCCGTATTTATTTTTTCCATTTCAACAGGAGATGGTTGTGCAGGCGCGGGAAAGGATGGCCGGCCGCTAAACATAATTAGCACCGGCACCGGCCCTTTAACATTCGCAGGTACCACCAGCATCATGTTCATATCAACGTTGATCAATGGATAGCTGCTATTATCTACGTGACCCTGTAAAAGTTTTGCGACAGCGGGTGTGCGGCCGATGAATTCCCTATCCGTAACCTTTACCGTCCAGGTAACCTTAGGTATATTTTTAGGGATCCGCCCGTACATTTCCCGTTCGAAGTCTTCAATAATTTCGGGGCGGCGCTCCTTAAGCCACATGTCTGCATCTATAACTTTTTTACCGCTTTTTGTCATCAGCGGGTCGGGCAATTGCGGGCAGGGGTTAGCAAGCGATTGATCATAATTTGCATGGTTAGGCGCTTTTTCATCGCCGCTGGGCCCCGGCCTTAATTTTTTAATGCCCAGTTGCAGCATCATATTGGCCTGATCTTGTTGAGCCGTAAAAGTTACCGGCCTGGGAAATTTGCTACTATCCGTGTTTTGTTGTGCGGAGCAAAATAGGGCAAACAACAAAAAGCCCGATGCCAGAAGTGTTTTTTTCATATTTTTAGCTTTTTACTTTTTCGTTTCCATCCTGAACCAGTCAAAATCGACATACCCGCCTGTTTCGCTGGTAGCATAATTAAAAAGGCAGAATTTATTGCCGGTAAATATTGTTAAACTGAACTTCATCATCAGTTCATTTCCCACCGGCATGAAAGTGCTATTATCCGTACTATACTCAAAGATCGCCTTGCCCGTCGAATTGGAAGCAATGGTTCGTAAATAGACAATGGAACTATTCATGATAACGGAGTCAATCGTTTTCCCATTGTTTACCATCACAATGTGTTTCGTACCGCCCGATCTCTTTACACCGATATAGGCATATGGATCCTGGAATACTGCCAGACCAGCTATATCACCGTCTTTCATTTTTGTAACGTCCAGCTTTACCACCGCACTTAACGGAACATTTCGATCATATCGGGCAAAGGGTCGTTGGGTAAGTGTATTACGTGCCTGCGTAAGGCCGGCAACTATTTTACCGGTGGTCAGGCGCAAACATCCCGGTTTTGCCGTTAAAGACCATCCTGTCGGATCGGGATTGTGATTCCATCCCCATTGCATTCCCAGTGAAGCGTTATTAAACTCATCCGAGGTGGGTAAATCTTTGACAGGGTATGACTTTCCTACATTTGGTTTTTTATACGTAACAACCCCTTTTCCCCCGACACCCACCATCGGCCATCCATCGGTCCATGTAACCGGCTGCAGAGACGGGAAGCGGCCAAATGGTCCGCTGTCCACAAACAGCATGGTCCACCATTCACCGGTCTGAGTTTGAATCAATGCTCCCTGATGAATGCCAAAGTTTATCCCAGGTGTGGTATCCCTTATCACTACCTTTTGTTCATAGGGGCCATAAATATTTTTGGAACGCAAAGCCACCTGTATCCCGTCTCTACCTCCATATGTGCAGTACAGGTAATAATAGCCATTGATCTGATAGACATGGGTCCCTTCAAGTCCCCTACGGAGGTCACCGGTGTAAACAAGGGAATCCCGTCCAATGGCAATCAGGTTTGAATCGACTTCGGTGATCGAAATCTTTCCATAGCCCTGCGCCACATATATTTTTCCATTATCGTCAAAAAACAAACCAGGATCATAAAACCCCTTTGGCAAGTGAGTCACTTTCCACGGTCCTTCCGCATTTTCGGCGGTACACATAA
>Ga0307516_10000939_pt1 | contig 40200 bp, 35 predicted proteins | sample 19_EM_MG_FD_203310 | JGI IMG/M metagenome (GOLD analysis project Ga0307516, IMG submission 203310) | Populus trichocarpa ectomycorrhiza microbial communities from riparian zone in the Pacific Northwest, United States - 19_EM | ecosystem: Host-associated > Plants > Roots > Unclassified | place... | reverse complement strand
CCGAAAAAATCACGCTCAAACAAAAGATGACACCATGCAGACGGCGCGCGATTTCTCGCATTACGTGAAGAACCTGGGGGCTGGCCTCAATCACATCGACCTTGCGGTCGAAGGTGTCAGTTGCGCCGGCTGCATGTCGAAGATCGAGCGCGGGCTGTCCGCGCTCCCGGACGTGACGCTGGCCCGTGTCAACCTGACGGACCGCCGTGTGGCGCTGGAATGGAAGCAGGGCACCCTCGATCCGGCCCGTTTCATCGATCGGCTCGCCGAACTCGGCTACAAGGCCTACCCGTTCGAAACCGCGAGCGCGGAAGCCAAGGAGGCCGAACAATCGCGCTTCCTGTTGCGCTGCCTCGGCGTCGCCGCCTTCGCGACCATGAACGTGATGATGCTGTCGATTCCGGTGTGGTCCGGCAATGGCAGCGACATGCTACCCGAGCAGCGCGATTTCTTCCACTGGCTGTCGGCGCTGATCGCGCTGCCGGCGGCGGCCTATGCTGGCCAGCCCTTCTTCCGTTCGGCCTATCGCGCGTTGAGCACGCGCAACGTCAACATGGACGTGCCGATTTCGATCGGCGTCACCCTCGCGCTCGGCATGTCGGTGGTCGAAACCATCAACCATGCCGAGCACGCCTATTTCGACGCCGCGATCATGCTGCTGACCTTCCTTCTGGTCGGTCGCGTCCTCGACCAGAACATGCGGCGCAAAACCCGGGCGGTGGCCGGAAATCTCGCCGCGTTGAAGGCGGAGACCGCCACCAAATTCGTCGGCGCAGATGAGATTTCCGAGGTGCCGGTGGCGGCGATCCGTGCCGGCGATATCGTGCTGTTGCGCCCCGGCGAGCGCTGCGCGGTCGACGGCACGGTGATCGAGGGACGCTCGGAGATCGATCAGAGCCTGATCACCGGCGAAACGCTTTATGTTCCGGCGGAGCAGGGCACCCCGGTCTATGCCGGCTCGCTCAACATCTCCGGGACCTTGCGTGTCAAGGTCTCGGCCGCCGCCGAAGGTACGCTGCTGTCGGAAATTTCCCGGCTGCTCGACAATGCGCTGCAGGCGCGCTCGCACTATATGCGGCTCGCCGACCGCGCCTCGCGGCTCTATGCGCCGGTGGTGCATGCGACCGCACTGCTCACGGTGATCGGCTGGGTGGTGATGGGAGCGAGCTGGCACGATGCCATCGTCACCGGGATTGCCGTCCTCATCATCACCTGTCCCTGTGCGCTCGGACTGGCGATTCCGACCGTGCAGACGGTCGCGTCCGGCGCGATGTTCTCTTCCGGCGTTCTGCTCAATGCGGGCGATGCCATCGAGCGGCTCGCCGAAGCCGAACGTGTCATCTTCGACAAGACCGGCACCCTGACCCTTCCCGAACTTGAGGTCGTGAATGCAGCCGAGATTCCGGCCGATGTCTTCGCGCTGGCGGGCCAGTTGGCGCTCTCCAGCCATCATCCGCTGGCCGCGGCGGTCGCGGAGTCGGCAAGAGCGAAATCGCCATTGTTAGGTGCGATCGAAGAGCCGGGCCAGGGCGTGCGCGCCCGTGTCGGCGATGTCGAACTCAGGCTGGGCCGGCCGTCCTTCTGCGGCGCCGAGCGGCTCGCCCTACCTGGCGCCAATCTCGACCCGGAAGCGTCCGTCGTGGCGTTCAGCCGCGGTGACGACAAATACCTGTTCTCGGTGCGTCAGGCCCTGCGTCCCGACGCCAAGGCGGTCATGTCCGCGCTGAAAGCGCGCGGCATCGCAGTCGAGATCCTGTCCGGTGACCGTGAGCCGGCGGTCGCGGCGGCGGCCCGGGCGCTCGGCGTGGAGGAATGGCGCGCAAGCGTCACGCCGGCCGAGAAGATCGCGCGCATCGAGGAGCTGAGGCGCCGGGGGGACAAGGTGATGATGGTCGGCGACGGCATGAACGACGCGCCGTCGCTCGCGGCTGCTCATGTCTCGATGTCGCCGATCAGCGCCGCGCATCTCAGCCAGGCGACCGCCGACCTCGTCTTTCTCGGCAGGCCGCTCGCGCCGGTGCTGGCGGCGATCGATTATGCGCGCAAGGCGCTGCATCTGATGCGGCAGAACCTCTGGCTCGCCGTCGGCTATAATGTGCTCGCGGTGCCGCTGGCGATCAGCGGCATGGTGACGCCGCTGATCGCGGCGGCGGCGATGTCCGGCTCCTCGATTCTGGTCATGGTGAATGCGCTCCGCGCGCGCTCCGTCGCGGCTCGGAGGTCCTGATGGAAGTTCTGGTCATTCTCGTGCCGCTCGCGCTTGGGCTCGGTCTCGCCGGTCTCCTGGCGTTCCTCTGGTCGCTCAAGAACGGACAATATGAGGATCTCGATGGCGCGGCCTGGCGCGCCATCTCCGACGACGACTGAATTTTCGATCTCAGCCCGCGGCCTGATCGGGACGGGCAAGGCGCGCGGTCAGCAGTGCCGCGACCGCGAGCATCACACCGACGCCGAATACACAGGCCGTCCAGCCGAAGCGATCGAAGAGCTGGCCGAGCACCGCGCTGCCCGCAAGCCCGCCGCCGAAATAGCAGGCCAGATAGGTTCCACTGGCGACCCCGCGATTGCCGTCCGCGGCCTGTCCGACGAAACCGGTGGTGGAGGCTTGCGCGAAGAAGGTGCCGCAGGCGATCAGGACCATGCCGGTCATGACAGCGGCGAGGTGGGAAGACAACAGCAGCGGCAGGCCGATTGCGGCTACACCGAGGGCGCCCCACATCGTTGGCCGCGTTCCGAACCTTGCGACCGCGCTGCCGGCCAGAAGCGTGGTCACGACGGACGGCAGGAACACGAGATAGACCAGTCCGACATCCATCATTCCAAGCGACAGCGGCGGGCGCACCAACACGAAATTCACGAAGGTAAAGATGCCGATGAAGGCGAACAGGATGCAGAAGCCGATGCCGAACGCGGCGCGCAAGCTGGCCTTGCGCCAGTGCCCGATCATCGTCGCAAGCGGTGATTGAGCTGATACCATCGTGGGCATGGGCTGGACCCGGCGAATGGTGAAGGACACCAGCGCGGCGCATGCGAGGTTCAGCATGGCGAAAAAGAAGAAGTTCGATCTCAGGCCGAAGCCGTCCACGACCGCGGCCGATATCAGCCGGCCGATCAGATTGCTCGCGACATTGCCGGTGATATAGGCGGCAAAGGCGCCGCCGGCATCCATCGCGCTGCATTGTTCGCCGAGATAGGCGAGCGTCAGCGCGAATGCGGACGCCATGCACAAACCCTGCACGACGCGCAGCATCGCGAAGATGGTGAGATTAGGCGCGAATGCGAGCAAGGTGGTCGGGATCGCGAGAAGGGCGAGACTGAGGATGATCCCGAGCCGCCGTTCGATGTGCGGGCTCAGGAATCCGACGACAAGTCCCGCGATCGCCATGCCCATGGTGCTGGCGTTGACCGCAAGACCCATCGCCGCGGGACTGACCTGATAGTGGCGCGCCAGCGCCGGCAGGATCGCCTGGGTCGCGAACAGATCGACCAGGGTCAGGAACGCGGTGAGGCCGATCACCAGCGAACGGACGGCTACATCGGGTGAGCGACCATGCAGGTCCATCGTGTGCGAGGTCATTTCCGCCGAAATCTCGGTCATGGCGCTTCGTCCTGATGCGAATGAGGATAGGGGGATGTGACGCCCGGGGCGTGTTGGGCCGACACGGGGGCTCCCGGGACGTCACATCGGCAACGAGACGACGTTCGCTACATATTGTGGTCGCGCGGATCCTTGCGGACGTCGCCGACATAGAGAATCACGGTCTCCTTGCCGAGGTTCTTCCACCAGTGCGAGGTGCCGAACACTTCCGGCCGGATGTCGCCGGCCTTGTGCACGATCGGCTCGGCGCAATTGCTGGCATATTCGACGATTTCACCCTGTTGCACGAAGATCAGCGCCGGCCGGTCGTCGTGGCTGTGCCAGGGCACGATGCCGCCCGGCGCGATGGTGAGCTTGCGGAAACGCAACTCGCGGCCCTCGAGATGGACGGGTTGTTTCTCGAGGTCGATCGCGCCGAGCGTCACGTCGGTGACGCCGACGGCCTTGGTGTCGACCATGGCGCGGACATTGGCTTTCATCTTGTCGGCGGGACATTCGCCGGCGAAAGCCGCGGTGCTCGCGATAGCGGTTCCGGCGATGATGCAGGCAAGCGCGAGGCCTTGCCGGAATTTGTGAGAGCTTGCGATCGGATTGAACATGTCGGTGTCTCCTCTGATGTGGCCTTGCGAACCACGATGCGCGATCCGCCTGTGTTCTCACCATCGTTGATGTCGCGTCGCTTCGGAAATGCCTGATGGCTGTGGTTTCGATAGCGCGGCGCTATGCGTGGGCGAACATGTGCTTGATGTCGGAGGAGAACCTCGGATAGGCGTAGACGTTGTCCTTGAGCTGGCTCGCGGTGATGCCGAACCTGATCGCCAGGCCAAAGATGTTGACCAGTTCCTGGCCGGCATGCCCGACGACATGCGCCCCCAGGATGAGATCACTGCTACGGTCGACGATGATCTTCGACCGGGCGACCGTTGCGGCAACTCGGTAGCCCACCGCTATCCGGCGCACATAGCGGGCGGCTATCGCGGTCATTGTGTAACGGTATTTCTGGTGTGCGGCGATTTCGTCTCTGATGCACATGCGCGGCGACGGGTTACCCCTTGTGGGCCGCCCGCACAGGAAAATATGATGGCAACTTCGCATGCTCCGGAGCAAGACATGACGTCGCTCTCGCCCACTGACGCCGAACGCCTCAGGCTTGCCTTCCTGCACTGCCGGGACATGGAAGGCACCTTGAAGCAGCAGCTCGAGGCCTATGCGGCGGCCGGCCGCGAGATCTTTCCGGCCTATGGCGCGGCGGTCGACCGGCTGGTGGCGCGTGTCCATGAGAACGGAGGTGGTGAAAACGCGCCGCGTCCGGGTGACGTGATGCCGCCTTTCATGCTGCCGGACGAGGGTGGCCGGCTCGTCAGCCTGGATTCGCTGCTCGCCGACGGGCCGGTCGCGGTGATGTTCTTTCGCGGCCACTGGTGCCCCTATTGCCGGCTCAATGTCAGGGCCGTGATCCGGGCGCAAGACCGCATCAAGGCGGCAGGCGGCCACACCGTTGCGATCATGCCGGAGCTTCAGGCGTTCACCCGAAATTCAAGGCCGACTCCAGCGCGCCGTTCCCGGTCCTGACCGACCTCGACAACGGCTACGCCCTGTCGCTCAATCTCGCGATCTGGCTCGGCAGCGAAATCCAGCAGCTCTTGTCGTACCAGAACATGGCGAGTTTTCACGGCAATGACGGTTGGATGCTGCCGATCCCGGCGGCCTTCGTGGTCGGGCGCGACGGTCTGGTCAAGGCGCGGTTCGTCGATCCGGATTTTCGCAGGCGCATGGAGATCGACGATCTGGTGGCGGCGCTGAAGAGCGCGAGCCAGAGCAGTTAGCCCGCGCCGTCGTTTTGGTTGAGGAACTGCTGCCAGTCCGCGCCCCGCAGCATGCGCATGATGGCCGATGCGACCGCGGTGCGTTCGCGGCCCGCGACACTGTAGAGCTGAACCGTGCGGCGGGCGTCCAGGCCGTCGACGGGGGCGCGCTTCAGGGTCGAGGGGATCGGCGAGGTGAGAGGCATGACCGCGATGCCGATATCGGCTTCCACGAGCTCGATGAGGTCGCGTTCCGAGGCGATCTCGTGATTGCGCTCGACGTCGATTCCGTTCTCGCGCAGCGACGTGTTGAGTTGCTCCGAGCCTTCGCAATATGTGCGCGACAATAGCTGCTCGGAGCGCAGATCCTCGACGTCGATCCTGTCGCGGTCTGCGAGGCGATGCTGACGGTTGATGACGAGGTGAAAGCTTTCGGTAAAGAGCGGCCAGGTGTCGAGCCGGTCCCAGTCCTCGTCGATTTCGCTGGCGATGCCGAGTTCGGCCTCACCCTTTTTCAGCATCTCGGCGACCTCGCGGCTGCTGCCGCGCAGGAACTTGAATTCCAGCCGGTTAAACTGGCGCCTCATGGTATCAAGGTGAGGGATCAGCAGTGCCATGTCGATCGAATGCGTCAGCGCCAGTCGCAGCGCGCCGATTTCACCGCTCTTGAACGAAGACGCCAGCGATCGCGCGCCGACGGCGGACTCATAGCACTGTTTCAGCAACGGGTGCATGCGCTGGCCGAGTTCGGTCAGTTGCGCCGCCGGCCGCTCGCGACGGAACAGATCGCCGCCGAGCTCAGCTTCGAGCTGCTTGATCGCGCGCGTTAGCGAGGGCTGCGTCACGTTGCAGTCGTCGGCAGCGCGCGTGAAGTTCAAGAGCCGCGCGACGGCAAGGAAATACCGGACCTGATGCATCTCCATGGTTCGCGCTCCAATCTGCTATCGCCGACCTTACCCGATTGGTCTGGCAATGGCATCAAATCGGCGATAGCGGCGCCCTATCGTTTCGGAAGCCAAAGGGCATTTCCGCAACTGCCCCACGCCCTGCAGATTACCCCTGACGGCCCGCTCGGACGCCGGCCGCGTAACAAGCCTCATTCGCCTCGCGTATATCGATCGATGCCACAGGTTCCGACAGGAGCAGGACATGAACAAGATGCAGGGCGTCAATTCCTCCGACAGTCTCAAGTCTCTGGGCAGACATCTGCCCGGCCAGGTCGTCCTCGTGCTGCAGGGGGACGGCGCGCTCGGGTCCTATCAGGCCGGCGTCTATCAGGCGCTGCAGGATGCCGGGATCGAGCCGGACTGGATCATCGGCACCTCGATCGGGGCCATCAATGCCAGTCTGATCGCGGGCAATGCGCCGCAGGCGCGGTTGCCGCGCTTGCGAGAGTTCTGGAAGCGGATGGAGCAGAGCCCGATGTGGGATTTCCGCGCGGCCTTCCCGGGCTTCAATGAGCGACTGTCCTATTGGTCGACCATCACCCACGGTATTCCCGGCTTCTTCCGGCCCAACGCTTTGGCGCATGCGGGCGATTCCTATCCGCTCGGCGCCGAGAATGCCGGCTATTATTCGACGGCGCCGCTGGAGCGGACGCTGGCCGAACTAGTCGACTTCGATCTCCTCAATCGCTGCACACCGCGGCTCACTGTCGGCGCGGCGCATGTGCGGACCAGTCAGATGCACTATTTCGACAGCCGCGATGGCGCGCTCAATGCCAAGCACATCATGGCCTCCGGCGCGCTGCCGCCGGCGTTTCCGGCCGTGCGCATCGACGGCGAGCTCTATTGGGACGGCGGCATTCTGTCGAATACGCCGACCGAGGTGGTGTTTGACGACAATCCGCGACAGGACTCGCTGATCTTCGCGGTTCATCTGTGGAACCCGATGGGGTCGGAGCCGACCACCATGGCGGACGTGCTCAACCGCCACAAGGACGTGCAATATTCCAGCCGCATCGCCAGTCACATCGCGCGCCAGCAGCAGGCGCACCGGCTGCGCCATGTCATCAACCAGTTGGCCTCGCGTCTGCCCGAGGCCGAACGCAACAGCGCGGCCGTGCGGGAATTGGCTGGTTACGGCTGCCAGACCCGCATGCATGTGGTGCGCCTCTTGGCGCCGCAGCTCGACCGCGAGACCCACACCAAGGATATCGATTTCAGCCCCGGTGGCATCATGCAGCGCTGGGACGCGGGCTACGCGCACACCAAGGCTGTGCTGGAGCGCAAGCCCTGGGTCGGCGAGTTCGATCCGCTGAGCGGCGTCGTTCTTCACGAGCAGACCGAATTGATGTCGGCTGCGGAGTAGGAGACGAGATCGCTCAGGGCAACACGGTCTTGCGATATAGCGCGCTGTAGCAGGCCGCCGACAGGTCCCAGCTGAAGGACCGCGCCATGGCGCTGCGGCGCATGGTGTTGAGGCGGTCTTCCGCCATGAAGGCCGCGAAGGCACGGCGGATGCCGCCAAGGAAGGATTCGGTCGAGGGCTCCTTGAACAGGAAGCCGGTCTCGCCGTCGCTGATGGTCTCCGTCAGCCCACCCGTCGCATGCCCGATCGGCAGTGACCCGAATCTCTGCGCATACATCTGGCTCAGCCCGCACGGCTCGAATCGCGACGGCATCAGCGTGAAATCGCTGCCGGCGAAGATTCGGCGCGCCTGGCCGTCGTTGAAGCCGATGGCCACTCCGATCGCGTCCGGCCTGCGGCGATGCGCATCGACCAGCGCCTGCTCGATGCCGGGCTCGCCCGAGCCGGTGACCACGATCTGGCCGCCGGCATCGATGATCTCGTCGGCCGCGGAGAGCACGAGATCGATCCCCTTCTGATGAACCAGGCGCGCGACGATGCCGAAGATCGGACCACGCGACAATGCGAGGCCGAATTGCTTGCGGACATAATCGGCATTGGCGCGCTTGCCGATCCAGTCGCCGGCGCCAAAGGGCTGTGCGAGCTGTGGATCGGTTCTCGGGTCCCAGCTTTCGTCGATGCCGTTCAGGATCCCGGTCAGCTGATTGGCGTCGGATCTGATCCGCAACAGGCCTTCCATTCCGCAACCGAGTTCGGGCGTGGTGATCTCCCGCGCATAGGTGGTGCTGACGGTGGTCAGATGCGACGCGTAGACAATGCCGCCCTTCAGGAAGGACAGCTGATCGTAGAATTCCACGCCGTCGATGTGGAAGGAGGCCTCCGGCGCGCCGATTCGTCGCAGCGAGTCGCGCGGGAACAGGCCCTGATAGGCGAGGTTGTGGATGGTCAGGACGGAGGGCACCCTGGCGCCGCTCCAGTCGAGATAGGCCGGCACCAAAGCGGCCTGCCAGTCGTTGGCGTGGACCAGGTCGGCTGCCCAATTTCTGTCCAACCTGCCTGCGGCGAGTTGGGCCGCAGCGGACGCAAATCGGGCGAAGCGAATGTCGTTGTCCGGCCAGTCGCGGCCGCTCTCGTCGCCGTAAGGATTTCCCGGCCGGTCATAAAGCTGCGGGCAGAGCAGCACGTAAACCGGCAGGCCGTCCCGGGTCGCGGCGCGTCCGAGCGTGCAGGCCGGCATCTCGGCCAAGGCTGCGCACTGGCCGACAATCTCGATATGGATGAGTTGTTCGACCACGTCGCGATAGCCCGGCAGCATCACGCGGACATCGGTTCTGGAGAGCAGCGCCCGGGGCAGGGCGGCAGAAACGGCGGCCAGTCCACCGACGCGGACGAAGTCGTCCATCTCCGCAGTCACAAAGAGAACTCTCAAGCGACGCCCTCATCCAGCTCTGCCTTGAATGATATGCAAGAAAGGGTCCAAGCGTACCTTGAACTCGGGGATGGGCGCGTCCCGGCGGCAACGCTTTCCTGCCAGGCCGGCTCAAACTAAGTTCGCGCCAGTTCTCGCTCGAGGGAACTTGCTTTCATGGCGGGGACGAGGGAAAAATCTCGGAATGACAATAACGAATCTTGATGAGGGGAATTTGACGGGGACCTTTGCCGGCCTGCGCGTCCTCGATTTTTCCACCACGATTGCCGGCCCGCATTGTGCGCGGATGCTGGCCGATATGGGCGCCGAGGTCATCAAGATCGAAACCGCCGAGGGCGAGACGATGCGAACCCGCCCGCCGGTGCGCAACGGCTGCAGCACGGCGTTTGGTCAGCTTAACATCGGCAAGAAGAGCCTGGTGCTCGATCTGAAGTCGCCGGAGGGGATGGAGGCCGTGCGCCGGCTGGTCGTGCGCACGGATGTTCTGGTGGAGAACTTTCGACCCGGCGTGATGCGGCGCCTGAAGCTGGACTACGCGGCGCTGCGCGAGATCAACCCAAGACTGGTCTATTGCTCGATCTCGGGATACGGCCAGACCGGTCCATCGGCGGAACTTCCGGCCTATGCGCCGGTGATTCACGCCGCTTCCGGCTATGACATGGCGCATCTCGCCTATCAACCCGGCCGCAGCCGGCCGGACTATTGCGGCATCTATCACGCCGATGTGGTCACGGGCACCTACGCCTTCGGCGCGATCGCATCCGCCCTTTATCAGCGCGAGAAGACCCAGCGCGGCCAGCATATCGACGTCTCGATGCTGGAATCGATGCTGAGCCTGACGCTCAACGAGATCCAGTGGTCGCAATTCGTGGTCGAGCCGACCCAGCGCCCGATCTTCGGCCCGATCGAAACGTCGGACGGCTATGTGATGGTCGCGATCGCCAGCGAAAAGACCTTTCAGGGCCTGATGCAGGTGATCGGCCATCCGGAATGGGTGACCGATCCGCGGTTTGCGAAATATTCCGACCGGCGCGGCAACTGGGCCGCTCTGATGGACGGCGTCGAGATCTGGTCGCGCAGGGTCGCGACGACAAAATGCCTGGAGACGTTGAATGCCGAGGGTGTGCCATGTTCGGCCTATCGCACCGTGTCCGAGGCACTGAACGATCCGCAGATCGCGCATCGTCGCGCCATGTCCGAGGTCGAGGATGAAGGCGGAACGTTCAATGTTCTCAACCAGCCGTTCCGCATGTCGGACGCCAAGGTCGGCGCGGCGCGGCGGATGGCGACGCTTGGCGAACATACGCGCGCACTGCTGAAAGAAGCCGGACTTTCGAAAGAAGAGATCGCGGCGTTTTCCGGCAAGTCGCTCGCGACATAGCGCCGACGAGGTGCGTCGCGACATGTCGTCGTGCCGCCCGGCGCCTCAGCGCGCGCGGGCGGCCACGACCAGCACGCCCAGCACCACCAGAAAGCCGCCCGCTGTCTGCAGCGGAGTCATCTTCTCGTCGAGGCCGAGATACCCGGCAACCACCGTCGCGACCGGACCCAATGCGCTGATCATGGCCACACGGCTTGCGCCGATCCGGCGCAGCGCCTCCGCCATCATGAAGATCGGCATGACAGTGCTGATGAGCGCGATGGCGATCGAGAGCACGTACACTCGCACGGGCAGCACGAGAGCACTCAACGGCCGGAGCGCGAAGAACTGCAGAATGCAAAACAGGCTGGCTGCGGCCGTCGCATACGCGGTGAAGCGGATCGTGCCAAGCCTGACGACCACTTCACTGCTTCCGACGAGATACACGGAGAAGCTGACCGCGCTGAGTATGACGAGCGTGGCGCCGAGCCAGAAATTCCCGCTCGTCCTGTCCAACTGGTTGGACAGGACGAGGGCGACTCCGGCATAGGTGATCGCCAGCGCGATCAGATCTCGCCGTGACATCGGTTTTCCGAGAACCACCGCGGACAGGATCACCACGATCGTCGGGTAAATGAACAACAGCAGGCGGCCGACGCCGGCGGCGACGAACTGCAGGCCGAACATGTCGAGAAAGCTCGAGAGGTAATAACCCACGAATCCGAGCGCGACGAGAAGCCATGCGTCCCGCGAGGTGATCGGCGGGAGCGTTTGACTGTCGCGAGAGCGGCGGTGCAATGCGGCCGCCACCACGAAAAACGGCAATGAGAATATCATCCGAAGCGCAAGCAGCGTGACGGGATCGCTCATGTCCTCATAGGCGAGCTTGACGAAGACCGCGCGAAGCGAAAACGCCACGGCTGCCACCGCCGCCAGCAAAACCCCGATGATATGGCCGGCGGTTGATGCGCTTGGTCCGACCGCGCCGGTTGCGTCGTCGGTCCGGCTCGAAGCCGTCACCCCGCCCGTTTCGGCGATTTGGACCATATTGATCATGCCTCTCCGGCTCTCGTCGGCGATCACGCGTTGTGAGTCTTTCCTGCTGCCGACCCCGCGTGGTGACCGAAGCCGTCCATCCCGGCCAATTGTGTTTGGGAAAGGCGGCGTTCGCGTACGGAGAAGGGCGCACTCCAGCCTTGACCGGGTCATGCCGGATCGGGCTTAGTTCCTGCAGGACGAGCCAGATGGCCCGTCGCGTGGCCGAGCCGGGATCCGGTCTTTGCGCGGCGCCTTGCGGACTGGACCGCAACGGCTGCTCCGTATGCGAATTTGATCATGCGACAAATCAGCCATCTCATTCGACGCATCGATTTGACATCCCTCCAGCTTTTTGTCGCTGTCTGCGAGGAGGGAACGCAGACGCGCGCGGCGTCGCGGGAGAATATGGCCCTCAGCGCTGTGAGCAAACGCCTGGTCGAACTCGAGGAGGCGCTTGGCACCAGCCTCTTTGTGCGGCACCCGAAAGGCATGATGCTGGCTCCGGCCGGGGAATCCCTTCTGCATCACGCACGATCGATGCTGGCAAGCGTCGAGAAGATGGGCGCGGAGCTCGACGAGTACCGGATGGGGATCAGGGGGCACGTCCGAACGCTCGCCAACGTATCCGCCATCTTTGAATTCCTGCTCGACGACCTGCCGGCGTTCTTCGCCATGCATCGTCTGGTCAAGATCCATCTCGAGGAGAAGCTGAGCGCCGGCGTCATCAAGGCCGTCGAGGAAGGCTATGGCGACGTCGGAATTTGTGTTTCAACGACCGATAGCCGTGACCTCTTCGTGCGTCCCTATCGCAGTGACCGTTTGGCGCTTGCGGTGCCCTGGGATCACCCACTGGCGACGAGGACCTCCGTCGATTTCGTGGAGAGTCTGGATTTCGATCATATCGGGTTCCACGCGGACAGTGCGATCTACACGCGTTCGCGCGTCGCGGCGGCCGAGGCCGGCAAGACCGTGAACCTGCGCATCAATGTGCCGAGCTTTGACGCCATTTGTCGCATGGTCCAGTGCGGTCTGGGAGTCGGTTTGATACCCGATCGCGCGTTCGACGCGATCGCGTCAGGAATGGATATCAAGGCAATCCCGCTCACGGACGATTGGGCCTATCGGGAATTGAAGGTCGTGACGCGCGATCCGCTTGGTCTCTCGGCGGCGGCACGACTGCTTGTCGAGCACCTGGCCCAATTCGGCCCGAGTCGGGAAGGGGATCCGGCGCAGACAATCATGTCGATTTCGGCGAGAGAAAGTTGAGGGCAGCTCTCCGAGGCCGGGATATGAGACACGAACGTCTCAATCAGCCTTTTCGCATCGCGCGCGAACTAGCGCCGACGAGGTGCATACGTCTTGCGTCTTGCCGGCTCGTCCGTTTCCGGCCATGCTGATCCAACTGTTGGCGAACGATCCGGAATACCGGACGCAAGGCAATTGGGAGGACAGACCAATGAAGGCGGCAATCTGCTTGCGCGCGCTCGCGCCGATATTCCTTGCGGCGGTATTTGCGAGCGGATTCTGGACTGGTCCCGCCGGCGCCCAGAAGCAGGGCGGCAGCATCACGGTCGGGCTCGAACTCGACATACCTGGTTTTGATCCGCTCAAGGTTGGTGTCTACGACACCTCGGCGGAAACAGCGGCGGCGGCGATTTTCGATACGCTGACCACGCTCGACGACAAGGGCGAGCCGCAGCCCAAGCTGGCGCTGTCCTGGACGCATTCCGACGACTTCAAGACCTGGACCTTCAAGCTGCGGCCCGGCGTCAAGTTCCATGACGGGACGCCGTTCAACGCGCAGGCTGTAAAGGAGAACTTCGACCGGCAGAAGGATCCCGCCAACAAGTGCCGTTGCGCCTTCTATATTTCCGCAATCCACGATGTGCAGGCGCCGGATGAATTGACGGTGATCTTTAATTTCAGCGATCCTTCGGTGAACTTTCCGGCGGTGATAACCCTGCAAAGCTCGAACTTTGTCGTCCACTCGCCGACCGCTTGGAAGACCAAGGGCGACGACTACAGCCGCAATCCCGTCGGCACCGGCCCCTACATCCTGAAATCATGGGCCGCGGGCGACCGCATGGTCCTGGAAAGAAATCCCGACTATTGGAACAAGGGCCATCCCTATCTCGACCGCATCGTGCTGAAGCCGCTGCCGGACGCACAGTCGCGCTTTGCGTCCTTGCAATCCGGCGAAGCCGATATCGTCTGGGACGACGAATACGACCCCGACAACATCCAGAAGGCGCAAAAGGATCCGAAGCTGAAGGTGCACACCTATTCGGGTTCGGGGGCTCAGGTCTCCGCCTTCAACACCAAGGTCGCGCCATTCGATGATGTCCGCGTGCGGCAGGCGCTGGTGATGGCACTCGACCGCAAGAAGATATCGCAGGCGATTACCAATGGGTTGGCGCGTCCGGCCAGCAACCCTTACGGCGATGGCTCCTGGGTCAAATGCAAGGACGATGGCGCGCTGCCGGAGGACCTCGAAAAAGCCAAGGCCTTGCTCAGGGACTACGGCAAGCCGGTCGATTTCAAGATGATCGCCACCGCGACCCCGCGCGGACGCGCCATCGGCCAGGTGCTGCAGCAGCTCTGGAAGCGGGCCGGCGCCAACATGGAGATCGAGCAGGTCGATCAGGCGACCATACCGCCGCGCGCCTTCATGCGCCAGTTCCAGCTGACGCCGTGGCGGATCATCGATCTCGCCGATCCCGACGTCCAGATGTATGCGAATTTCCACACCGGCAGCCCGGTGGCGCTTGCCAACTATTCCGATCCGGAACTCGACCGGTTGCTCGAGCATGCGCGGACCACGGCCGACGTCGCCCAGCGAACCGAGGATTATTGTGCGATCACCCGCCTGATCAACAAGCAGGCGATCTGGTTCTGGACTTTCCAGAATACCTACTACGCCATCTCCAGCGCGCGGCTGAAAGGCCTGCCCAAGATGTATAGTGGAGTGATCGACGTTTCCGACGTCTGGATGGAATGATTGTCCATGCTCGGCTTCGTCGCCCGACGGCTGCTCTATCTGCTACCGGTCCTGCTTGCAGTCACCTTGCTGACGTTCCTGATCGCGTCATTGTTGCCCGGCGATCTCGCCTACGTCATCCTTGGCGATCAGGCGACGCCGGAGAACGTTGCAGCACTGCGCCACGACATGGGACTCGACCAGCCGATCTGGTGGCGCTATCTCGGCTGGCTCGGCCACGTGCTGCAGGGCGATTTCGGCCGGTCGTTCCGCACCGGCCAGACCGTGTTACAGGCCGTCGCCGAACGACTGCCGGTGTCGATCGAGCTGATGCTGCTGGCGGAGATCACGGGGCTCGTCATCGGCGTCCCGCTCGCGATCGTCTGCGCGGCGAAGAGCGGCGGCGCGTTCGACCGTTTCATGACGGGTACGGCGTTCGGCATGCTGTCGGTGCCCACCTTCCTCTCCGCCATCCTGCTGATTTATCTGTTCGCGGTCGAGCTGCACCTGCTGCCGGCGACCGGCTACGTGCCGTTCTCCGAAGATCCGATCGGAAACCTGCGCTTCCTGATCTTGCCGGCGCTGACCTTGGCGCTTGCCGAATGGCCAGGGATCATGCGCGTGCTGCGCTCCGACATGATCTCAACCCTGCAGGAGGATTATATCGCGCTTGCCAAGGCCAAGGGACTGAAAGCGTCGCGCATCCTGTTCGTGCACGCCTTGAAACCATCCTCGCTGACGCTGGTCACGGTCACCGGCATCAATATCGGCCGCCTGATCGGCGGCGCGCTGATCGTCGAGACAGTCTTTGCGCTGCCGGGGATCGGCCGGCTTCTCGTCGGCGCGATCTACACGCGCGATCTGATCATCCTGCAGGGCGCGGTGCTGCTCGTTGCCGTGGGCTTCGTGATGGTGAACTTCATCGTCGATCTGCTCTACGCCGTCCTCGATCCGCGGATTCGCCATGGCCACGCTTGAGCTCGCAATCCAGGAGGATGTTGCCGCGGCCTCCGCGCGGCAGCCAGGCCGGCTCGGAGTGCTGTTCTGGATCGCGATCGGCTGGATGGCGCTCGTGTTCGCCGTTGCGATCCTGGCCGACCTGTTGCCGATGCCAAGTCCGACCGACATGGACATGCTGGAGCGGCGGGGGCCGGTTTCGGTCGAGCATTGGCTCGGCACCGACGGGCTAGGCCGCGACGAACTGGCGCGGTTGATCTATGGCGCGCGGATATCGCTGGTCGTCGGCCTCTGCGCGCCGATGATTGGCCTCGTCATCGGCGGCGCGCTCGGCATGGTCGCCGGCTATTTCCGCGGCCGTTTCGAGACGCTGGTGGTCGGCAGCATGGACGTGCTGCTGGCCTTTCCGCCGCTGATCCTGGCGCTCGCGGTCACCGCCTTTGTCGGCCAGTCCATCCTCAATCTGACATGCATTCTCGGCGTGCTCGGCATTCCCGCCTTCATGCGGGTGGCGCGCGCCGCGACGCTCACTCTGGCGCGGCGCGAGTTCGTCATCGCCGCCCAGGCGCTGGGGGCCACGCATGCCCGCATCCTGCTGCGCGAATTGCTGCCCAACGTGCTGCTGCCGTTGGTGGCGTTCTTCCTGCTCGGCGTCGCCATCACCATTGTGGCCGAAGGCGCGCTGTCGTTCCTGGGGCTCGGGGTGCCGCCGCCGATCTCGAGCTGGGGCAGCATGATCGGGGAGGGGCGAGAGAGCCTGGACGTGGCGCCCCGGCTCGCCTTTTTCCCTGCGTTCGCGTTTTTCCTCACCGTGCTGGCTTTCAACCTGGTCGGCGATACGCTGAAGGCGCTGACCGATCCGCGTCAGGGCGCGCTGTGAACGGCGCCCCGTTGCTTTCGGTGGAAGATGTGGCGGTCGAACTGCCGACACCGCGTGGACCGCTCCGCGCGGTGGATGGTGTCGACCTCACCCTGGGCGCCGGACGAACGCTCGGCATCGTCGGTGAGTCCGGCTGCGGCAAGACCATGCTGTCGCGCGTGATCCTGCAGCTCCTGCCGAAGAAAGCGAGGCTCTCCGGCCGCGTCATGTTCGACGGGCAGGATCTGGCCCGGATCGATCGCGAGCGCCTGCGCAAGTTGCGCGGCCGCTCGCTCGCCGTCGTGTTTCAGGACCCCATGACCTCGCTCAATCCGGTCCTGACCATCGGCACGCAACTCGGCGAGACGCTGCAGGAGCACCTCGAATTTGATTCCGTCCATGCGAGAACGCGCAGCGCCGAACTGCTTGCGGCGGTCGGCATTCCCGCGCCCGAACAGAGGCTGGCGCAATATCCGCATCAATTGTCCGGCGGCATGCGGCAGCGGGTGGCGATCGCGATCGCGCTGTCCTGCGAGCCGAAGCTCCTGATCGCGGACGAGCCGACCACTGCGCTCGATGTCACGATCCAGGCGCAGATTCTCGATCTGCTGGCGCGCGAACAGCGCCGCCGCCACATGGCGATGATCCTGATTACCCACGATCTCGGCGTCGTCGCCGGCCGCACCGACGAGGTCGCGGTGATGTATGCCGGCCGCGTGGTCGAACGCGCGCCGACGCCCTCTTTGTTCAGGGCGATGCAGATGCCCTATACCGAGGCGCTGCTGGCAGCGATCCCGAAGCTCGATGCCGCGCCGCATGCGCCTCTGCCGGCAATCTCGGGACGCCCGCCGGATCCAACGAGGCCGCTCAAGGGATGCTCGTTTTCGCCGCGCTGTCGCTATGCGGTCGCGCGCTGTCATCAGGAGAAGCCGGCGCTGACCGCCTCGCGGTCGACTGACCACCACTACGCCTGCTTCCACCCGATTCAACTCGCTGCGGGCGCTGACGCATGATCGAACCGGCCGCGCGGTCCGTCTCGGCCGAACCGCTGCTCGAGGTGAAGAATCTCGTCGTCGAATATGGTTTCGGCGGCAAGACCGTCCACGCGGTATCCGACGTCAGTCTCGAGATCGCCCGTGGCGAGACGCTGGGCCTGGTCGGCGAATCCGGCTGCGGCAAATCCACGCTCGGGCGCGCGATCCTGCAGTTGCGTCGGGCGGTCTCCGGGCGGGTCTTGTTCGACGGCGAAGACCTCTCGGCGATGCGGGGCGAACAGCTCAGGCGGATGCGCCGGCGCGTCCAGCTCATCTTCCAGGACCCGATTGCGTCATTGAACCCGCGGCGACGGATCGGCGATATCGTCGCCGAACCGCTTTTAATCGCGGGCGACACCGATCCGAAGAAGCGGCAGGAGCTGGTCTGCGAGATGCTGAGCGCGGTCGGGCTCGACCCGGCGCTGGTGCTGGGACGATTGCCGCACGAATTTTCCGGCGGGCAGTGTCAGCGCATCTCGATCGCAAGGGCGCTGGTGCTCAATCCCGAATTCATCGTCTGCGACGAGCCGGTCTCCGCGCTCGACGTGTCCATTCGGGCCCAGATCCTCAATCTGCTGGAGGAGATGAAGGCGCGCTTCGGGCTGACGCTGCTGTTCATCGCCCACGATCTCGCGGTGGTGAAGGCGGTCAGCGACCGCGTCGCGGTGATGTATCTCGGCCGGCTTTGCGAGGTCGGCCCGTCCGAGCAGGTGTTCGCCAGACCGGCGCATCCCTACACGGCGCTTCTGATCGATGCGATCCCGGTGCCCGACCCGGACGTGCGGCCGGCGGAAACGATACGGGTCGGCGAGCCGCCATCGCCGATCGCGCCGCCCTCGGGCTGCCGCTTCCGCACCCGCTGCCCGCGGGCTGACCAGGTATGCAGCGCCGAAGTGCCGGAACTCCGCGCCGTAGCGCCGAACCAGTCTGTGGCTTGCCATCATCCGCTGACGTAAATATGGGTGTACCGGCCAGATCCGGGACGACAAGAATAAGATGTCGGGAGCGAAGCAATGAAGAGCTTTCAGGTTGTCGATTTCAATGCTCCGTTGCGAGAGGTCGACCAGCCGACGCCGCAACCGGTGGGTACGCAGGTGCTGATCAGGGTCAAGGCCGCGGGCGTCTGTCACAGCGACCTGCACATCTGGGAGGGCGGCTATGATCTCGGCCATGGCCGCAAGCCGCTGTCATTGAAAGATCGCGGCGTGTCGCTGCCGCGGACCATGGGCCATGAAACCGTCGGCGAGGTCGTGGCCTTCGGCCCCGACGTCACTCCTGCCGACCGGGGCGGACTCAAGAGTGGCGATATCGCGCTGGTCTATCCCTGGATCGGCTGCGGCACGTGCGCGACCTGCCTCGCCGGCGACGAGAACATGTGCCTGAAGCCGAACTCGATCGGCGTCTACTGCGACGGCGGCTATGCCGATCACATGACCGTGCCGCATCCGCGCTATCTGTTGAACCTGAACGGGCTCGATCCGGTGACGGCGGCGCCCTACGCCTGCTCCGGCGTCACCACCTACAGCGCGCTGAAAAAGGTCGAGAAGGATTTTGCGACTCCGATTGTGATTTTCGGCGCCGGCGGGCTCGGCCTGATGGCGCTGTCGCTGTTAAAGGCGATGGGCGGCAAGGGCGCCATCGTCGTCGACATCGACGCCAGGAAGCGCGAGGCGGCGGAAGCGGCCGGTGCGCTCGCCACCGTCGACGGCAAGGCGCCCGACGCGCTCGAGCAGCTTGTGAAAAAAGCCGGCGAGCCGATCCGGGCGGTGATCGATCTGGTCGGAAATGCTGCGTCGACCCAGCTCGGCTTCGACTGCCTGACCAAGGGCGGCAAGCTCGTGATCGTCGGCCTGTTCGGCGGCGGCGCGCCGTGGGCCTTGCCGCTGATTCCGATCAAGGCGCTGACGATTCAAGGCAGCTATGTCGGCAACCTCAGGGAGACGCAGGAACTGCTCGACCTCGTGCGTGCGAAGAAAATCCCGCCGATCCCGGTCACGACCATGCCGCTTGCGAAAGCCAACGAGGCGCTGCTCGATCTGCAGAAGGGCAAGCTCGTCGGGCGCGCCGTGCTGACGCCGTAGGACACCGTCATTCCGGGATGGTGCGTTAGCACCAGACCCGGAATCTCGAGATTCTCCGATGTGCAATTGCACATCATAGTTCGATGCTTCGCATCGCCCCGGAACGACGAGAAGGCGGACGTCTTCGCTTGCGATGACCGTTTACTTTCCAATTCCTTGAGGACCTCCCATGTCAGCCAACAACGCACTCCATATCGCAGTTCTCGCCGGCGACGGCATCGGCCCCGAGGTCATGGCACCCGCGCTCGAGGTCCTGCGCAAGATCGAGGCGAGATCCGGCCTTAAATTCCGCTTCACCGAGGCGCCCGCCGGCGCCAACAATTATCGCGAGACCGGCAAGTCGATGCCGGAGAGCACGGTGCGGCTGTGCGATGAGGCCGACGCCATCCTGCTCGGGGCCTGCGGCCTGCCATCGGTGCGCTATCCCGACAATACCGAGATCATGCCGCAGGTGGAGCTTCGCTTTCATTTCGACCTCTATGCCGGGGTGCGGCCGGCCCGGCTCATTCCGGGTGTGCCGAGCCCGATCGTCGGCGCCGACAAGCATGGTATCGATCTGGTCGTGATCCGGGAATCCACCGAAGGTCTGTTTGCCTCGATGGGAAAGGGCGTCGTCACCCATGACGAGGCGCGCGAGACGCTGGTGATCACGCGGAAAACCTCGGAGCGGCTGTTCGAGTTTTCCTTCAGGCTCGCAGAGCGGCGAAAAGCACGCGGCCGCGTCAAGGGCGGCTTGACCTGCGTCGACAAGGCGAACGTGTTCAAGGCGTTCGCCTTCTTTCGCGAGATGTTCGATGAGGCGGCCAAGCGGCATCCCGACGTCAAGGCCGACCGGCTTTACGTGGATGCGTGCTCGGCGATGCTGGTGAAGCGGCCCTGGGATTTCGACGTCATGGTGATGGAGAACATGTTCGGCGACATTCTCTCCGACCTCACCGCGGGCCTGATCGGCGGTATGGGCATGGCGCCGTCGGCCGATATCGGTGATCGCCACGCCGTGTTCCAGCCCTGCCACGGCACCGCGCCCGACATCATGGGGCAGGGCAAGGCCAACCCGACCGGGATGATCCTGTCGGCGGCGATGATGCTGGACTGGCTCGCCGATAGGCACGGTCTCGAAAGTGCTGCGGAAGCCGGCGAACAGATCGAGCGTGCCGTCGACAAGGCCTATGCCGACGGCATCAAGCCGATGGAGTTCGGCGGCAGCAACGGCACCGCCGATATTGCAAAAGCGGTGCTGGCGGCGCTGTGAGCGGCGGCTTGCCAACGGCAAGCCGCCAACCGAAGGCTCTGGTTATTAAGCCGCCGATCTCAGCGGCTCGGGTTGGCCGCGCTGGTCGCGGCTCCGGCCTTGCGGCCGGCGCAGCTTGCGGCGTCCCCAGATCAGCAGTCCGGTCGTGAGAACTCCGAGCAGAACGACCGCCGTGACGACGTTGAGGGGGCCCGCGATCAAGGCCGACCAGTTGCCCTCGTGCAGCAGGCGCGGCCAGTTGCGCGGCAGTGCGACCATGCCGTCGGCAGTGAAGGTGTAGGCGCGGAGTTCGCCGTCCTCGTAGAGCCGCGCCATGATGCGCCCGCCACGCGTTCCGATCGACACCACCTGCGCCAGATCGCGCGATTTGGCGATCATGTTGACCGCGTTGGGCAGCGTGATGCGCGATCCCGGATTCGCCGGCGGCGCTCCGCTCGTGAAGGTCAGGCCGAGCGCCATGAACAGGCCCGTGAGCGGACTGAGGATAAGGAGCGGCAGGGTGAGCCAGGCCGCGCCCTTGTGCCATCCGGACAGGCTGTTGCGCAGTCGCGGAAGGCCCATCGCGAGGCCGAGCGTCATGATGATGAGCATGGCGACGGTCGAGGTGGTGACCAGCCAGGACTGACCGAGCAGCCGCTCATGGGTGCGGCGGGCCCACAGGAAGACATTGGGGAGATTGGACGGGTTGGTCGCCGCCTCGCCGGTGGCAAGATCGATCTCCGGCGCGTCGATGCCCTGCAGCGTCATCGTCTGCGCCGCCGCGTTGATGCCGAGCCCGCGTGCCTTGCCGTCGGGATCGTAGCGCCCGATCAGGCTGACCAGCCGCTCCGCGTCGATCGATTGCGGTTTGATCCCGATATCCTGCACGATCGGCTCAGCGGACAGGATCAGGCCGGTGACGATGATCGCAAGCAGCGGCAGCGCAAAGACAAGCGTGATCCAGCGATGGAATCTGATGAGTAGCGGTCTGATCATGGTTACCTCCGAACGATTCAGATTTGAAGCATCCGGACGCGCAAGACAAATGACGCTTTGTCCATTTAGATTGCATCTCGCAGCGCGTGCGAGGCGTTTGCAGAATGGTTGGAATGGTTCAAGTCTGTCGACCGCGAGATGCTGCGCTCGGAGACATCAATCCGGCGGCGTCACGAGCCGCTTGAGAGGGCGGGATGATTGCCGCAAGCCTCATGCGTGAGCAGGACGGGACGCTCTGGCTTGCCCGCTATCGCCCCTTGAACCGGGCCTTGCGCTTTTCCATGAAGGCGGTGCGGCCCTCGCGGAAATCCTCGCTGTCCATGCAGGCGATACCGATTTGCTTGATCGCCTCCATGTCGCGGTGGCTTTCGTCCTTGAGCACTTGCGCGATGGTGATCTTGGCCGCTTGAATGGCGAGCGGCGCATTCGTCGAGATGGTGCGGGCGATCTCCATGGTCGCATCCCAGAGTTCACCGTCGGGAAGAACGCGCTCGACCAGCCCGATCCGCAGCGCTTCCGCGGCATCGATCCGCATGCCCGTATACATGATGAGTCGCGCCCAGGACGGACCGACCAGCGAGACCAGATGCTTCAGCCCGTCATAGCCATAGGCGATGCCGAGCTTCGCCGCCGGGATGCCGAACTGGCTGTTGTCGGCGGCGATGCGAATATCCGACATCATCGCCACCTGCATGCCGCCGCCGAGACAAAAGCCGCGGATGCAGGCGATGGTCGGCTTCGGAAAGTTGGCGAGCAGGGCGCGCTGCACTTCGCTGCGTTTCGAATACTCCGCGGAGGCTTCCGCGTTGTGGCGGGTTTTTTCGAACTGGCTGATATCGGCGCCCGAGACGAAGGCCTTGTCGCCCGCGCCGACCAGGATCACCACGCGGACATCCGGGTCGTCGCGCAATTCGACCAGCGCCTGACCCAACCCCTCCCACATGTCGAGCGACATGGCGTTGCGTTTCTCGGGATTGTTGAAGGTGATGATCCCGACGCCGTCCGTGACGCGCTTGAGGATCTTGCCTTCGGCGAAGGAGGTTTGGGTGGTGTTGGGGGCGTCCAGCATCGGCACGGCTTTCGGCGTTGTAGGAAATGAGATTGAAGCATTGCTTCGCCGTTACGGCAATGGTGGTGCCACCTCTCCCACCCATCTCGGGTTTACCCGAGATGGGCATTTCATATTGCCGAAGTCGGATATCTCCGACTTCGATGGGAGAGGTCGGATCGCGTCGGTGATGCGAAGCGTCAACGATGCGGGCCGGGTAAGGGTTTCGCTTCTCGATCACCTTAACCCCTCACCCGAATTGCTTCGCAATTCGACCTCTCCCTGTGGGAGAGGTGGCACCGAACATGTTCGACGAGCTCAGTTCTTACCGAGCTTGCGCCTCACTGCGCCAGATGCGCCGTCAGCGGATGGTTGCCGGCTTGACTGAAGAACGCGGCCTCCTCGGCGGTCGCCTCCAGCAGCTGTTCGTCTTGACCATATATGTCGTTGCGGAATTGCACGGTCTGATCCCTGGTCATCCAGGCGGTCAGGTAGATCCAGGCCACCGGAATTTTTGTGGTGACGGGAATGTCATGGCGCTCGCCGGTTGCGATCGCGGCGTCGATCGCGGCTCGGCTCCACTTGGGCTGATCCTTCAGAAGCCACGCGGCGAGATCCCGGACATTGTCGACCCGCGAGCAGCCGTGGGAATCGAAGCGATAATCGTCGCTGAACAGATTGCGCTGGTTGGTGTCGTGCATGTAGACCGAATAGGCGTTCGGCATGTCGATTTTCACCGCGCCGAGCGCATTCCAGGCGCCGTTTTGCTGGCGCACCGTGAAGTTCGGCGTGTGGGTTCCGGACCAGTCGACCGCATACGGGTCAATCGGATTGTCATGCGCGTCCAGCACCTCCATGTGCATGCGCGAGAGGTAGCCCGGATCTTTCCGCATATGGGCGGAGATCTCGGTCTTGGCGATCGACGACGGCACGGTCCAGGTCGGGTTGAGGTTGATGCTGGTGATCTCGGCAGTGAGCGTTGGCGAGGGCTTTTCGGTCTTGCCGACGATCACGCGATAACGCCGCACCACGGCGTCATTTTCGATCGCCTCCGCGAAGGCGGCGGGAATGTTGACGACGACATAGCGCGGTCCGAACGAGAAGTTCATGTTGTCGAGACGCTCGAGCGAGGCTTCCAGCTGCTTGATGCGCTTCTGTACGGGAACGTTGAGGGCTGCGATCGTGCGCGGTGTCACGCCGCCGGTCGCCGCCAGTCCGTGCCGGACCTGGAAGCGCTTGACGGCCTCGCTGACAACCTCGTCGAACGCTCCGCTCGTCCTGTCGGACGCAAGATCGCCAGAGATGATCAGACGCTTGCGCAAGAGCTCGTCGTTCGGGCCCGCAACGCCGGGCGCGAATTTTGCGTCGAGGGGAAGTTCAGGCCATCCACCGCGCACCGCGATATCCGAATAGCTTAAGGCGGCTTCCTTGATCCGCTGCGCGGTGCCCTCGTCGAAGGTCGGCTCGTGGGAGAGCGCCAGCGCCGCGGCGGATCGCGATTCCGGGGTTGATGCTGCCGCAGCCTTCGCTGGTGCTGCGTGCGCGGCGGGGGCTTCGCGTACGGCCGTGGCCGGTTTGGCAGCAGCGTTGGTTGGCGTGGCCGGACCGGTGGTCTCGCCGAAGGCCGGCACGCTCGCCAGCACTGCAGCAACGGCCATAATCGTCATTTTTCGCATAGTGAATGTCCTTGGAGGCGCGGTGACGGCGCTAGCCTGAAATCGGACGACGTGTGATGGAGGGCAAATCGAAGCCTGATTGGCGAACTTGTCTGTCAAACTTAACCCATCACGGTTCCATTCCGATGAAGTCGTTGCGGCTGTTGCACTGCCGAAAAGCCCGGATTGAAGATGTGGGGCCTTTGCTATGTCGCGGCAACGGCGTAAGTGGTTCGCAAGACATTTAGTGCGGCTCCGACGAACGGGGCAGGCCGGGGAGAGCCATCTTGCTGAGGCGCCGGGATCTGGTCGCCGGGCTTTGCGGCGGTACGCTCATGCTGATGGCGCCGTCGGCGCGTGCCGAGCCGAGCTATCCGAACCGGACCATCAAGATGATCGTGCCCTATCCGGCCGGCGGGACCACCGATCTGCTCGGTCGGCTCATCGCCGATCAGCTCAAGACCGGTCTTGGCGCCAGCGTGATCGTCGAGAACAAGCCGGGTGCCGGCACCACCCTTGGCGCCGAGCAGGTCGCGCGGGCCGCGCCCGATGGCTACACGCTGCTGATGGCGACCTCGACGACACTCGCCATCAACAAGACCTTGTACAAGAAACTGCGCTATGACCCAGTGACGGAGTTTGCGCCGGTCGCGCTCGTGGCTGCCGTTCCCTTCGCGCTGATCGTCAATCCGTCGATCCCGGCGAAGACCCTGTCGGAGTTCGTCGCCTACGCGAAATCGACGCCCGGTCTTGCCTATGGGTCGGCAGGCAACGGCAGCCCGCACCACCTCGGCGCGGAAATGCTGAAATCCGCGGCCGGGATCGATATCCGCCATGTGCCGTATCGCGGCAGCGTGCCGGCCATGCTCGACGTGATCGCAGGCCACATTCCCTTCATGGTGGTTGATCTGCAGCCGGCGCTGCAACAGATCCGCGAGGGCAAGGTCAGGGTCCTCGGTGTGACCACGCTGCAACGGGTCGCGGCCGCGCCGGAGATTCCAACCCTGACAGAGAGCGGACTTCCCGGTTTCGAACTCGTCGCCTGGCAGGGCGTGGTCGTGCCGGCCGGGACGCCGCGCGCGATCATCGATCAACTGGCTGGGCAGATTGGCCTGCTGCTCGCCGATCCGGCCACGCGCGACAAGTTCAGCACGATGGCGCTGGAGCCGCTCACCGGTTCGACGCCGGACAGCTTCGCAGCCTATATCAGGACCGAACTCGATCGCTGGGCGACGATCGTCAAGCATTCGGGCGCCGAACCGGAATGAGCAATCCCGACGTTTTGATCATCGGTGCCGGTCCCGTTGGGCTCACGCTCGCGCTTGACCTGGCTTGGCGCGGCATTGCCGTCACCGTCGTCGAGAGCCGTGCGCGCGCGGCGCCGCCCGAGCCGAAATGCAACCACGTCGCCGCGCGAACCATGGAGATCTTCCGGCGGCTCGGCGTCGCGGACAAGATCCGCAATTCGGGCCTGCCGGCGGACTACCCGCATGACATCAGCTATCGCACGTCATTCACGGGCCAGGAGCTGACGCGCATTCGAATTCCCTGCCGTCGCGATCGGTTCACGGCGACGGACGGGCCGGATTGCAACTGGCCGACCCCCGAGCCGCCGCATCGCATCAACCAGATCTTCCTCGAGCCGATCCTGTTCGAGCACGCAGCCGCGCAGCCGCGCATCACCATCCTCAACAGAGTGCTGGCCGAAGACGTGGTCGTCCGGGATCATTCGGCGAGTGTCTCGCTTCGCGACCTCGATAGCGGGACCATCAGGCGCCTGGATTGCCGTTTCCTGATCGGCTGCGACGGAGCGCGCTCCATCGTGCGCCGGGCGATCCGCGCCGAGTTCACCGGCGATGCCGTGATCCAGCGCGTGCAGTCGACCTTCATCCGTGCCTCCGACTTGATCGACCGCCAGCAGCATGATCGTGCCTGGGGCACCGGTGCCATCAATCCAAGGCGCTCGGGAATGGTGTATGCCATCGACGGCCGCGAGCGATGGCTGGTACACAATTATCTGAGAGCTGACGAAGCGGATTTCGATTCGGTGGATCGTGATGCCTGCATCCGCACGATCCTCGGCGTGGGATCCGATTTCAGCTACGACATCATCTCCCGGGAGGATTGGTACGGACGCCGTCTGGTCGCCAACAAGTTTCGCGATCGTTGTGCCTTCATTGCCGGCGACGCCGCGCACATCTGGGTCCCCTATGCCGGCTACGGCATGAACGCAGGTATCGCGGATGCCACGAACCTGTCCTGGCTGGTGGCCGCGCATCTCAATGGCTGGGCGACGGCTTCCATTCTCGATGCGTATGAAGCCGAGCGTTTGCCGATCACCAGCCAGGTTTCACGGTTCGCGATGGCGCATGCGGAGGCCGAGATTCGCCGACGGGGAGCGGTTCCGGATGAGATAGAGGAGGCGGGATCGCGCGGCGAGGCCGCGCGTGCCGAGGTCGGACGGATCGCCTATGAGACCAATGTGCGACAATATGCCTGTGCCGGCCTGAACTTCGGCACGTATTACGACCACTCGCCGATCATTGCCTATGACGGGGCGGAGCAACCGGGCTACACGATGGACGCCTATGTGGCTTCGACGGTTCCGGGCTGTCGTACGCCGCATTTCCGGTACGACGATGGAACGTCGCTCTACGACGCAATGGGACCTGAGTTCACTCTTCTGCGCTTTGATCCCACCGTCGACGTGGCACCGCTCGAAGCCGCGGCCAGCAAACGGGGCTTGCCGCTGAAAGTGCTCGATATCGATAGGATCGATAGGCCTGACACCGCCAGTTTTTGTGGCGGCTGTCTGATATTGTCGCGTCCGGACCAGCACGTAGCTTGGCGCGGCGACAATGTCCCGGAAGACCCCGTGGAGTTGGTCGATCGTGTTCGCGGCGCTGCCTTAAAACCCGGGTGGGCAACAGCCGCGACCGTCTATTCCTCGTTTGCGGCGATCGATTCCATCAAGGACACGAGCTGACGCTGCACGGTCTGATCCTTGATCTTGCTGTAGGCCCGCAATAGCCTGAGGCTGAATGCGCTGTCGAGGAACAGCAGGCTCTCGACTTCACGCGCCTTGCCGTCGCCGTCGTAGAAGAAGGTGACGGGCACGTCGAGCGCGGAGGCAATTTGCTGAAGGCGGGCCGCGCCGACGCGGTTGACGCCCTTCTCGTATTTCTGCACCTGCTGGAAGCTGACACCAAGCTTGTCGCCCAGCTCGGCCTGCGAGATCTTCTGTTCGACGCGCCGCAGCCGGATGCGTTTTCCAAGCTCAATGTCGGATTTGCCGGCACTGCGCTGCTTCATCTTCTTTGCCGTTGATCTGTTCATCCTAGTCTTACCGTCCTCTAGTCTGAAATCCCCCCGATGAGTTGGGTCAGGGGTTCTCCCATATACACCGGTTTAGGTTGTTTTCGATGAGGGATTTCCATTTAAAACCACGGCTATTTTACGGGGAAGGTTAAATACGGTAGTTAATCGGTGTTCGATCTCAGGTCTCTAATAAAGTTCTCTAAGACCATGAGAATAAACTCAAATCTGGAGGGCGGCCAAATCTTGATCGGCTGGAAAGGTAGCATTTTCCTGCCCACAACTGCGATCGCCAGTGGCGGCAACCAGTGGTTGGTCTGGAGACTTTTGGTAGTGGGCTCATGAGCCTTCGCCCTTGACTCCGCCGTTTGCCATCGCGCCGCAGGGCTCGCACGAGAAATGTATGATACAGATTTGCAATGAAATGTTTCGAACACGGCCGCCCTCGTGCTAGGCTCATGGATGGTTCGCAGCGTTGATGAGCCAAACGGGGCATCGTGTTGGCCGGACCATGCAAGTCAGGGAATGGGAAGTACGCCCGTGGCTAACTCAGACGAAAACTTGCTTTCGGTGCTGGCAAAGCTTGAGGAATGCCGGTCTTCGCTTCTTGCGGACGGCGTCCGCGAGACGGCAGAGCTGGTTTCGGTGGTCATTCTCGAGCTTCGCATGAAGCTCAACGAGATCGACGACGCGGAGCTTAAGGCGCTCTGCGAAGAGATGACGAAAGGCAAGGAACCTGCTGAGAAGACGCGCGATCTCAAATCCGCGTCTCAGCGTCGGCGTCCACTGCTGCGCGTCGTCAAGTAGCGCGCAACCCGTTGCGCTGTGCTCGGTCGCGCTGCCGCAGGCGGCGCGGGTTGTGGGGATGAACGCTGCTCGCAGAGCCGAATGTCAATCCACCACGCCGGTTTCGAGCATTCGTGACTTGAAGCCACCCCCGACCTTCGGGCACCAATGTCCGGGCTGGGCCGAAGGGCGGTCGCGCCTTGCGTCGTGAGCCTCACCTCCGGGGCCTCGGTATGGCCTTCAGGAAATGGCGATAAGGGTATGATGCAAAACGTATCGATTCCGGCGGCGCTGATTGCCGGCCTGGTCAGCTTTTTGTCGCCTTGCGTGCTGCCGCTGGTCCCGCCCTATCTGGTCTATTTGACCGGTGCCACGATCGAGCACGTCGCCAATGACGAGTCGGATGCCGCCTCGCGGCGTGCGGTGATGCTCTCCGCAGCCCTGTTCGTGCTCGGCTTCTCCACCGTCTTCGTGATGCTCGGAGCCAGCGCGTCCCTGATCGGAGGGCTGATCCGCACCTGGTCGGCAGAGCTCTCGATCGTCGCCGGAATCATCATCATCGTCATGGGGCTGCACTTCCTGGGGCTGACGCGGATCGGGCTCTTGATGCGCGAAGGCCGGTTGCCGATTCCGAAGCCCGTGGGCCTTTGGGGGGCTTACATCATGGGTCTCGCCTTTGCGTTCGGCTGGACGCCGTGCATCGGTCCGATCCTGGCGGCCATCCTGTCGATCGCCGCCGCGGAAGCGACCGTGGCGAAAGGGGCGGGCCTGCTCGCGGTCTATTCCGCCGGTCTCGGAATCCCTTTTCTGATCGCGGCCTTCATGGTCGAGCAGTTCTCGTCCCTGTTCATGCGGATGAAGCGGCATCTGGCCAATGTCGAGCGGGCGATGGGGATGCTGATGATCGTCACCGGCATCGGCTTTCTGACCGGCGCAGTCTCCGGCGTCAGCATCTGGCTCCTGGAGACGTTCCCGGCGCTGCAGAGTTTCGGTTGAGGGTCGGGCGGTGCGTCGGCGAAAACCGCGTCGAAACAAGGAACTGAAGGCTTTGCTTCGGGTTCGATCGGAATCGACGCGACCCTAATCCTCCTGGTCGAGCGCGCAGGTGACGGTGTAGACCACGCCGCGGGGGAGGAAGTCGACCGTCGCTTCGCCACCGAGCTGGTCGCGCGCACTGCGTTCGATCAGCCGCGATCCGAAGCCGCGCTGGACCGGCGCGACGACCGGCGGCCCGCCAGTTTCGGCCCAGGTCAATCGCAGCTTCTGACCTTCGGTGATGATCTCCCAGTCGAGCGCCACGGTACCGGTGTCGTTGGACAGCGCGCCATACTTTGCCGCGTTGGTCGCGATCTCGTGCACGATCATCGACAGCACCACCGCAAGCCGCGGGGACAGCGGCGCTTTTGGGCCCGTCATCTTGATGCGGTCGCGGTTGTTGAGCAGATAGGGCTGCAGCACGCGGTCCACCACGTCCTGCAGACCTGAACCCTGCCATTTCTCCTTGCTCAGAAGATTATGCGCTTCGGCAAGGGCCCGAAGACGGCCTTCGAATTTCTCGCGCTCGCTCCCGCTTGCGGTCCGGAACGTCTGCACCGCGATACCCTGCAGGATGGCCAGCGTATTCTTGACGCGATGGTTCAGCTCCTCGATCAGGAGATCGTGCAGCATTTCGCCCCTGGCAATCGTGGTCGCCATTCTGACCGCAAAGGCGAGACCCACCAGCAGTAATACGCCGCCGATGATGCTGGAGATCGCGAGATTGCGCCACAGCGGGCCGGACAGGGAACTTTCGGCGATGCCGGCCGCGACGGTCCAGCCCGTGAGCGAGGAGCGCGTGAAGCTTGTGATGAGCGGAACGCCCTCGAGCGAGATTGTCGGCAGGGTTGCCTCGGTCTTGAGAAAGAGCTGGGCGTAGAGCTGCGGCGATGCCTGCTTGCCGATGGTATCCTGCGGGTTCGGCACCCGCGCGATGTTGATGCCTTGTCCATCGAACATCGAGATCGTCCAGTCCTCGCTCGGACGCTGCTTCTCGATGAGAGCCTGAAAGATCTCGTTCGAGGGGCTGAAGGATATGTCATAGACAACCTCGCCATCGCGAATGACGGGTACCTCGACCGTTACGATCGGCTGTTGCTTGACCACGCCCAGGAAGAGGTCCGAGTATTGCGGGCGCTTGGTGGCAAAGACCTTGTCCACGATCTGGCGATTGTTGCGGGGCGGGAGGCTGGCCGTTTCGGTGGTCACCGAGGAGAACAGTTGATGGCCCTCGCGGTCTGCCACCAGGATGATGCCGTTCTTGCCGTATTGGTCCAGAAAGCCCGATGCGATGCGCCGGAAGTCATCGAAGTGGCCGTTGCGCAGAGAGTCCGTCAGCGCCAGAACCTGGAGACCGCCCGTCATGCGCTGCATCTCGGCGTCCAGCACGAGGCGAATGCTGCGAACCGTTTCCAGCACCCGCTGCGTCGCATCTTGGCGGTCCTGCGCATGGTCGTTGAAAACCAGGACGGTCGCGAAGATAATGAGTGGCAGCGTGGTTCCCGCGACCAGAAGAGCAAGGCGTACAGGCAGTGAAGGCTTGCGCAATTCGGTGGTGCTCAGCGCGATCCGCGGCACGGGAAGTGCGCTTCTCGTCGTGGCACCCCAGGGTATGAACTTTGAAAACATGGGGTAACCAACTCCATCGCTTCCTATGCCGCGTCCGAAGGTCCCCGTGTCGGGGCGCGATGGGCAAGGAATCTGAATCGCCCGCGTCGGAATGGACGTGGGCACCGCGTCGGTTCCTGCGAGCATAGGTGAAGCGGCGCACGTCCGCCAAATCTTTTGCCCGGTTCCGCCGACCAGCCGTGAAACCTCTGCCCGCTGGCACCTGCTTTTCGAAGTGGATCGAACGGGGCCGTAACCTCATGAACGAATTTCGGAAACCAAAGGGGATTAGCAAATTCATGAATCTCGAGCCGCTTTCGATCTGAAGGTCCTGATCGGGTTGGCCGCGCGTAACACGGGAACGTCAGATCGGCGGCACTAGAGATTGCTTTCCGTGATCGCCGCGTAAACCATGGTGCGCAGTTCGCGCCGAAGCGGATAGGCGCTCGACGGCAGCACCTGGGTCATGAAGATGGCGATCAGCTCCTCTGCGGGATCGATCCAGAATGAAGTTGTTGCCGCGCCACCCCACGAATATTCGCCGGGACTGCCGGGAATGAGCGTCTTGGCGGGCTCCATGGTGACGGAGAAGCCGAGGCCGAAACCGATGCCGTTATAGGTCGCCTCGCTGAACAGCGAGCGTGACAATCCCGGTAGATCGAGGCCGCCGGGCAGATGGTTTGAGGTCATTAGTTTCAGCGTCTTCGGCCCGAGCAGCCTGACGCCGCCAAGCTCGCCGCCATTGAGCAAAGTGCGGCAGAAGGTCAGGTAGTCGGCCGCGGTCGAGCACAGCCCGCCGCCGCCCGAAATGAAGTCCGGCGGTTGCAGGAAGGAACTGGTCGCGGGATCATCCTGCAACGTCAGTCCTCCCTTGCGATCGGCCGCATGGAAGGTCATGCCGCCTTGCGGGTCGGCCGAATAGCAGGCCGCGAGCCGATGGGCCTTGTCGGCGGGTACGTAGAAATCGGTGTCCGTCGTGCCGAGCGGATCGAAGATGCGCTCCTTCAGAAACCGCTCGAACGGCTGGCCAGAGATCTTGCCGATCAGGTATCCGATGACGTCGGTCGAAACCGAGTAATTCCAGGCCTCTCCGGGCGAGAACTCCAGCGGAATCGCGGCCAGGTCCTCGATCATCGTTTGCAGCGTGCCGGCCTTGACGACCTCGCCAATCTTTTTCTCCCGGTAGGCTGCATCGACGTTCGAGCGCTGCTGGAAGCCATAGGTGAGGCCCGAGGTGTGGCGCAGGAGATCGACGATCAGCATCGGACGACCCAGCGGGCGGGTCAGGAAAGCGGGAAAACTCCCGGCGACGAAGACACCGAGATTCTTCCATTCCGGGATATATTTATGGACGGGCTCGTCGAGCGCGACGCGCCCTTCCTCGAACAGCATCATGAAGGCGACCGATGTGATCGGCTTGGTCATCGAATAGATGCGGAAGATGGTGTCGTCCCGCATCGCGACCTTGCGCTCGACATCGGCGAGGCCCTGCACAGAACTGTGGGCTACCTTGCCGCGGCGGTAGACCAGAAGCTGGGTGCCCGGAAAGCGGCCGGACTCGATGTAGCGTTGTTTCAGGTGCGCATTGATCCGGTCCAGCGCTGACCTGGACATGCCGACGGTTTCGGGCGAGGCGGGGGCGGGGGTTAGCATCGTCATGATCTCCGGCTGCGAGTTCAGGTTTGATAGCCGAAAACTGCGCCATGTTCCAATGGCGGCTGCTGCCCCGGGCGGATGGCCGGTGAAGCCTGGTGCATCAAAATTTGCTGGAGCCTTCGCTAGCCGTGGCGTATGGCGAGCAAGAGGACGACGATGCAGGCCAGAATCGCCGTCGTGCATTTCCAGAACAGCTGGGGATTGCGTTCGAGCAGGGGAGTCACGGAGGCGCCGAGATAGTTGGCGTTGGGATGACGGAGGTCGAACAGGAATTCCGACAGGCTCGCGTAGCGCATGTTTGGATCAGGATGCACGGCCTTCCGGAGCGTCGCGTCGATCCATATCGGGATCTCGCGATCGTCGTCGAGAACCGAGTCGTATCTCAGCTTCCGGACCTGGGACTTTGTCCTCGCTTTGGCGACGCTCGCGCCATAGGGCAGTTTTCCCGTCAGCATCTGGTAGGTGATGACCCCGAGCGAGAACAGGTCGGACCGCGTCGATCCCTGTTCGCCGAGAAAATATTCCGGCGCCGTGTATTGGGCCGTGCCGAGAATATCGTCGTGGTCTGTCGGCGGCGACGCCTCGGCGACTCCAGCGACTCTGACCGATCCAAAATCGATGATCTTCACCGTCCTGGTCTTGTCGATGAGGATGTTGGCGGGCCTGAGGTCCTGGTGCAGCATTTCCTTGCGGTGGAAGGCGCGCAGCCCCTTGGCGATCTGTTCGACGATGTCGCGGACCGTTTCCAGGTCCGGTCTCGGATGGTCGATCATCCATTGCGACAGCGTCTGCCCATCGACGAACTCGGTCACGACATAGAGGTAATTGCGTCGTCTCGATTGCGAGCGAGGTTTGAGAACATGGGGGCTGTCGATCCGCCGCGCGATCCATTCTTCCATCAGGAAGCGCTTCAGAGTGGCCGGATCGTCGCGCATATCGATCGACGGAATCTTGATGGCCACCGGCGTATCGGTTTCCACATCGACGCCCAGGTAAATATGGCTCCGGCTGCTGCCATGGATCTCTCTGACGATCCGGTAGCCATCGAAGTCCATCCGCGATTCCAGGAGCGGAGGCGGCGGCAGTTCGAACGTCTGCGCCAGGACTTCGCTGGCCTGTTCGTCTGCGGCCGCATCAACGCGGACGATCTGAACCGTGATGTTATCCTCGCTGCCTTGCCGGTAGGCTTCCTCGACAATCAGCTTTGCTGCGGCATCCAGATCGCCGGCGTTGTCGTTGATTGCACCGACGACAAAGCGAGCGTCGACATGTTCATAGGCGCCGTCCGTTGCCAGCAGGAAGACATCGCCGTTTTCGACGCGGATCGCCTGGTAGTCGATTTCGATCTGAGGATTGATGCCGAGCGCCCGGCCCAGATAGGTCTGTTCCGACGAAACGATGATCCGGTGATCGTCGGTCAGCTGTTCAAGCCCATGCCCGGCAATCCGGTAGATGCGGCAATCGCCCGCATGAAAAATGTGCGCCGTGGTCGATTTGATGACCATGGCGCTCACGGTGCAGACGTAGCCGCGGTCCTTGTCATAGGGGTCTGGACTTCGTCGCGTCTGTGCGTGCAGCCAGGAATTGGTGGCCGCCAGCACGCGCTGGGCCGACGTTTTCACCGACCACGACTCCGACGTGCAGTAGTAGTCGCTCAGAAAGCTTTTGACGGCGGATTCGCTGGCGATGTGGCTGACGCTGCTGCTGCTGATGCCGTCCGCGAGAACGACGGCGATGCCCTTCGAACTCAACAGCGGCTCGATCGGAATCAGAATGCCGTGAAAATCCTGGTTGGTCGGCTTGCGACCTCTGTCGGAACACTGCCCGACCGATATTTGCAACTCGCGGGACATCTGAGCGCCGATGAGGGGAGCCTCACCTTATCAGGCGAGGCTCCTTGTTGAGACAAATCAGGCCGCGATGCGGGCCGGCGCCTTTCCGGCGTCGCGCTTCGGCGCGGTCCTGATGTGGGTGGAGTAGAGGGTCAGGCCCGTGAACGACAGGCCGCCGATCAGATTGCCGAGGACCGTCGGAATTTCGTTCCAGAGCAGATAGTCGACGAACGTGTAGTGGCCGCCCATCAGCAGACCCGACGGGAATAGGAACATGTTCACGATCGAATGCTCGAAGGTCATGGCGAAGAACAGCATGATGGGCATCCACATCGCGATGACCTTGCCGCTGACGGTGGTGGAAATCATCGCGCCGACGACGCCGGTGGACACCATCCAGTTGCAAAGCATGCCGCGAATGAAGAGCGTGAGCATGCCGGCCGCACCATATTTGGCGTAGCCGAGCGTGCGGGCTTCGCCGATGCCGGCGATGACCGCGCCGACCTTGTCCGGCGGGGTCGAGAAGCCGAAGGTGTAGACAATCGACATCATGACGGCGACGGTGGCGGCGCCGGCGAAATTGCCGACGAAGACAAGCCCCCAGTTTCTCAGCACGCCTCCGAGTGTGACCCCGGGCCGCTTGTCGATCAGGGCCAGCGGCGTGAGTACGAAGACGCCGGTCAAGAGATCGAAGCCCAGGAGATAGAGCATGCAGAAGCCGACCGGAAACAGAATGGCGCCGATGATCGGATACCCAGTCTGTACATTGACCATCACCGCGAACGCCGCGGCCAGGGCCAGGATCGCTCCGGCCATATAGGCGCGGACGAGCGTGTCCCTGGTCGACATGAAGATCTTGGATTCTCCGGCGTCCACCATTTTGGTGACGAATTCTGAAGGCACGAGATAGGACATCACGCTTCCTTTGCTTGCTTTGCGTGTTGATGAAAAAGGCGCGCGCGTCTGTTCGCGGGATCGCGGCGTGATTCCGCAATCCTCGTTTGGCGACGGCTCGCCGTGGCTGGAGCGATTTCTCGGGGGGCTGGCATCACGACGAACTGCGCCAAGTCGGCTTCTTGAGCCGTCCCAGAGTCTCAGCCGGCATTGGCTTCGACAAACCGGCGAACCGCAGTCATCATTGACTTGCTGTAAAAATATGCAATCGACATGCCAACAGCGCTATGCGCCGGAAAAGCCGAGAAACGCGCGGAATCCGGCCAGAGACTCGCAAATGCGCGATGCGCGTCTAGACAACGCCGCCGCTGCTTGGTGCGGCATGCACAGATGTCGCGCAGCCATTGCACATTGTCGTGACAATTCTGGCTGGCCGCAGACGGAGATTTCGACAGCCCAGGCTTGCAGTCTTTGCGTTTGCCCATCTATTGTGCAGCGCACAAGGATTGGGCGAATCGCAAATTATCGGTGCGCGGGTTTCTCCTGAGGATTCTTGCGCATATGTAATAACTTATTGAAATAGCTTCATATTTTCTGAATATCTCGCTTGGCACGAAGCTTGAATATCCAGTGCCGACGCCATCGATGCCGTCCCTCGAGACCAATCATCCGAATTGTGAAACCGCCAAACCGGGGCCTCCCCGGAGCGCGCCTCCGTGCGCCCGGCTCATGCAGCGTCAGACCGGCGGCACACAGCAGATAAAGGACGACTGCACCTATGACGAAGTCTGCTCATCCGGCCTCGCGCGGCGGCATCAGCCGCCGCCAGATCCTCAAGGGCACCGCGGGAACGGCCGCGCTGCTTGCGGCGGCCAAGCTGAATTTTCCCGGCGGCGCTTTCGCCGAAGGTGCGGGACCGGAAGTGAAGGCCGCCAAGCTCGGGTTCATCGCGCTGAGCGATGCGGGTCCGCTGTTCGTGGCCAAGGACAAGGGGCTGTTCGCCAAATACGGCATGCCCGACGTCGACGTGCAGAAGCAGGCCTCATGGGGCACCACGCGCGACAACCTCGTGCTCGGCTCGGAAGGCAACGGCATCGATGGTGCGCACATCCTGACCCCGATGCCGTATCTGATCTCGGCCGGCAAGGTGACGCAGAACAGTCAGCCGACTCCGATGTACATCCTGGCGCGGCTCAATCTCGACGCGCAATGCATCTCGGTGGCCAAGGAATATGCCGACCTGAAGCTCGGCGTCGACACCGCGCCGTTCAAGGCTGCGCTGGAGAAGAAGAAGGCCTCCGGCAAGGCGATCAAGGCCGCGATGACTTTCCCCGGCGGCACCCATGACCTGTGGCTTCGCTACTGGCTCGCCGCCGGCGGCATAGATCCCGACAAGGACATCGAAACCATCGTGGTGCCGCCGCCGCAGATGGTCGCCAACATGAAGGTCGGCACCATGGACTGTTTCTGCGTCGGCGAACCCTGGAACCTGCAATTGGTCCATCAGGACATCGGCTACACCGCGGTGACCACCGGCGAGATCTGGAGCAAGCATCCCGAGAAATCGCTCGGCATGCGCGCCGCCTGGGTCGACAAGAACCCGAAGGCTGCGCAGGCCATCACCATGGCGGTGATGGAGGCTCAGCAATGGGCTGACAAGGCCGAGAACAAGGAAGAACTCGCGACCATCATGGGCAAGCGCCAGTGGATCAATTGTCCGGTCGAGGACATCCTCGACCGCACCAGGGGCAAGTTCGATTACGGCGTTTCCGGCAAGGTGGTCGAGAGCAGCCCGCATATCATGAAGTACTGGAGCGATCATGCCTCATACCCGTTCCAGAGCCACGATCTCTGGTTCCTCACCGAGGATATCCGCTGGGGCAAATATGAGGCCGGCTTCGATGCCAAGGCGCTGATCGCCAAGGTCAACCGCGAGGATATCTGGCGCGATGCCGCGAAGGTGCTTGGCGTTGCCGCGTCCGACATTCCCGCTTCGACGTCGCGCGGCAAGGAGACCTTCTTCGACGGCAAGGTGTTCGATCCCGAAGATCCCGCCGCCTACCTGAAATCTCTCGCCATCAAGCGCGTCGAGGTCTGACCGGAATGGTGCCGCGCGCCGTGACGCGCGCGGCCTGCCTCTCGAACACGGAGAAAACTCGCGATGTCCATGTCCGCAATCAGAACCGAAACGGCTCCCGTGGCGTCCGCCGCGGCGGCACCGGTGATCGCCATGACGCCGAAGCGGCCGGCGCGTGCCGAGCGCTATCTCAAGATGGCCAAGGAAGCCGCCATCCGGGTGGTGCCGCCCCTGGTCGTCCTGATGCTCTCGATGGTGATCTGGGAACTGATCTGCCGCCGCGCCGGTTCGACCCTGCCGCCGCCGTCCAAGGTCTTCAAGGACACACGAGAGCTGATCCTCGATCCGTTCTTCGACCACGGCGGCATCGACAAGGGGTTGTTCTGGCATCTCTCCGCCAGTCTGCAGCGCGTCGCGCTGGGATATTCGCTCTCGGCGATCGTGGGCATCGCGCTCGGCACGCTGGTTGGTCAATCGGTCTGGGCGATGCGTGGGCTCGATCCGATCTTCCAGGTGCTGCGGACCATTCCGCCGCTGGCCTGGCTGCCGCTGTCGCTCGCCGCATTCCGCGACGGTCAGCCATCGGCGATCTTCGTGATCTTCATCACCTCGGTCTGGCCGATCATCATCAACACCGCGGTCGGCATCCGCAACATCCCGCAGGATTACCGTAACGTCGCGGCGGTGGTTCAGCTCAATCCGATCGAGTTCTTCACCAAGATCATGATCCCGGCGGCGGCGCCCTACATCTTCACCGGCCTGCGTATCGGCATCGGCCTGTCCTGGCTCGCGATCGTGGCGGCGGAAATGCTGATCGGCGGCGTCGGCATCGGCTTCTTCATCTGGGACGCCTGGAACTCCTCGCATATCAGCGAGATCATCCTTGCCCTGTTCTATGTCGGCATCATCGGCTTCGTGCTCGACCGCCTCATCGCCGGCCTAGCGAAGATCGTGACCCGCGGCACCGCGCCGAACTGAAGGACGTTGTCATGCACCCCTATCTGAAGCTCGACCACATCGACAAGTCGTTCACCCGCGGCGCCGCGACCACCGAGGTGCTGAAGGACATCAATCTGACGATCGGGAAGGGCGAATATGTCTCGATCATCGGACATTCCGGATGCGGAAAGTCCACGCTGCTCAACATCGTCGCCGGCCTCACCGATACGACGATGGGATGCGTGCTGCTCGAAAACCGCGAGGTCAATTCGCCGGGTCCGGATCGCGCCGTGGTGTTCCAGAACCACAGCCTCTTGCCGTGGCTCACCGTCTACGAGAACGTGCGCCTCGGCGTCGACAAGGTGTTCGCCAGGAGCAAGAGCCGCAGCGAGCGCGATGCCTGGACCATGCACAATCTCAACCTCGTGCAGATGGCGCACGCCAAGGACAAGCGCCCCTCGGAAATATCGGGGGGCATGAAGCAGCGCGTCGGCATCGCCCGGGCGCTGGCCATGGAGCCGAAGGTCCTTCTGCTCGACGAGCCGTTCGGCGCGCTCGACGCCCTGACCCGCGCGCATCTGCAGGACTCGGTGATGGCGCTGCATCAGAAGCTCGGCAACACCATCCTGATGATCACCCACGATGTCGACGAGGCGGTGCTGCTGTCGGATCGCATCGTGATGATGACCAACGGGCCAAGCGCGCGCATCGGGGAAGTGCTCGAGGTGCCGCTCGCGCGTCCGCGCCGACGGCTCGAACTTGCGACCAATGCGGCTTACCTGAAATGCCGGCAGCGGGTCCTGGAATTCCTCTACGAGCGGCATCGCTTCGTCGAGGCGGCGTAGGGTTTGTTTTACCCTCTGCCCGCAGGTGGGACGGGGGCAAAAAGACAGGAGCAGGAAAGATGACACCCGATCAAGTGAGCCTGGTACAAGACAGCTTCGCCAAGGTCGCGCCGATCTCCGAACAGGCGGCGATGATCTTCTATGATCGCCTGTTCGAGGTGGCCCCTGCCGTCAAGTCGATGTTTCCCGTCGACATGACCGAGCAGCGCAAGAAGCTGATGGCGACCCTGGCGGTCGTGGTGAACGGACTCAGCGATCTTCAATCCATATTGCCGGCCGCGAGCGCGCTCGCGATCCGCCATGTCAGCTACGGGGCCAGGGCCGAGCACTATCCCGTCGTCGGCGCCGTTCTGCTGTGGACCCTGGAAAAGGGACTCGGCGAGGCATGGACGCCCGATGTCGCCGCGGCATGGAGCGCCGCCTATGGCACGTTGTCCGGCTTCATGATTTCCAAAGCCTACGGCAGCTCGCAGGCTGCGGAGTAGGAGCGGATTCGTGAGTGAACCTCTTGTCATCGTCGGCAATGGAATGGCCGCTGCGCGTCTGGTTGACGAACTGGCAAAAACAGCGCTCGGCCGCTACGCCATCGCCGTCATCGGGAACGAGCCGCGGCTGGCCTATAATCGCGTGCTGCTGTCGTCGGTGCTTGCAGGTGAGACCGCCTCGCATGACATCGAACTGAGGCCGGCTGCGTGGTGGCGCGACCGCGGCGTCACCCTGAAATATGGTTGCATGGTCACCGAAATCGACGTTGGCCGTCGCGAATTGAAGATCGCGGGCGATGAGAGCATGTCCTTCTCGCGTCTCGTCCTGGCGACCGGTTCGAACCCGCTCC
>Ga0307516_10000938_pt1 | contig 40215 bp, 49 predicted proteins | sample 19_EM_MG_FD_203310 | JGI IMG/M metagenome (GOLD analysis project Ga0307516, IMG submission 203310) | Populus trichocarpa ectomycorrhiza microbial communities from riparian zone in the Pacific Northwest, United States - 19_EM | ecosystem: Host-associated > Plants > Roots > Unclassified | place... | reverse complement strand
TGGAATCACACAGTGCTCACTGTGACTTCCATTGTGTGCCAGGGGGCCTTCTAGGAAGGCCATGCTATTTGCAGAGGAGGCACAAGCCAAAATTTCAAACCTAGAGTAGACCTACAGTTCCTCATACGGTCAAAGTGCTCCCTGACGATCTCAGGATCGATGTGAAGCATATCATCTGCACCTGGAGAGTCAGTCACCATGCCGCTAAGGTAGGTCCGGTCCATGATATTGGCCATAAGCACTCACCTGCGCTGGAGCCCGGGTTGCGCTGCTCAGTGTTTCTGACATCCGCAGAATCCATCTGAAGCACATTGTCAGCACCTGGGAGAGGTGTTAGTCGCCACCTTGCCAATGTACGCCATCCAGACCATGATATTGGACACAAACACTCACCTGCATTGGAGACCGGCTGCTCAGTCTTGCTGGCGTCCCCAAGGTCCATGTGAAGTATATCATCAACACCTGGAGAAAAAGAGCCGGTCGTCATCTCATTAATGTATGCTACTCGGTTCACGATATTGGACATAAGCACCCACCTGCGCTGGAGCCCGCGTCACGCTGCTTAGCGTTTCTGACGTCCATAGGATCCATGTGAAGCACATCGTCAGCACCTGTAGAGAGGAGTCAGTGACCACACTGCTAATGTACGCTATCATGTATACTCACTTGCTCTGGGGTTTGCGCCACGCTTCCCCGTATTCCTGCATGGCAGAGAAGCCAAAACTTTGCCGACGATTCTAGGAACCATGGTTGTCACCAAAAGTTGTGTGTCGAGGTGGATGTGTGGTGGTTGGATTGAAAGCGTCGCAAGACAAGGACGCTATCAAGGCGCTTATCGCGCAGCCTCGTTGACTCAACGAGGTGCACCCAAATTTCAAAAACGCCCGATGGGCGCAACGTGCATTCCGATTCTACTCTCGGCGATGATTCAGCCATCATCAATGACGGTATCTAGTTTGGATGCCACCCAAGCATCCACACTCGAGCGTCGAAGAAGGAGTCGGCAAAATCACAGCGAACATTCAAGTCCCTTACCCTTTCTTCCCGAACCCACTTAACTAACGCGCTAACAAAGACACGGTGGCGAAGTCGTCCACGCTGATCGACACACAAACGTCATCTTCGTGGACGAAGAAGCAGACATCGGCCTCATTAACAATTGCTACTGGTCTAACCCCGACCGAAACAAACTCAAGATACAAGTCGAACCACACGGGTTTGTGAAGCAATGTGTGAGGAACGGTGTATGCGAGCATAAGAAGCCGATGATCCAGGGTATGCTCGGTCGTCTGGGGAGAAGGCGTGATGGTACAGGCGGGTATGTCCTTCAAGTTTGGTGTTCTTTTTCGTGGCTCTGATCATGATACCGCAGAGCGCATCGCACACAGGTCAATTTCACGCCCAAGGATGATGCAAATCTAGCGTATCATCTGGCTACTGTTTTCCCGGACGCAGAAAGCGGTGGAAGGATGGGAAATAAATACCATCAGGAGCTCGAGATGCTGGTGCGCCCTTCCTCTCTCTCATCTCCTTGCTCCGCTCTCACCTCACACCTTGCCTCACTGCCGGATTTGATCATTGTCTGCTGTCAGCGCACACATGAACAGGCAGAGGTCCCTGAATTCAAATGGGCGTCCCATCATACCTGGCACTCGTGGCGCGATCGATACAAAAACAATCGTGCAATGTTCGACGAGACCATTGCGCGAATTGCAACTGAGCTACTACCATACAGGAATGAACGGGGAGGCGACAATCGCTCCAGGCAGTATAAGGCATTGCGAAACATGAGGATTGATGAGGAGGAGGAGAGAGAAGACGAAGGAGAAGAAGCGGTGGCAGCAGGTGGAGGCAGTGAAGAAGTGGAGGAAGAACGATGGGAAGAGGAGGGGAGCGAGGAAGAACATGGGGCAGAAGAGAATTGGGAAATTCCCGTACACAAATACTACCAAAATGACTCAAGCGCACGGAGGAACAAGAGTAACGACCGCATGCCCCCATCCAAGACGCACGACACCTCTGGAAATCCAAAACCCGAACTCGAGATAATGGGTGCCGATGGCTATAGTGCGATGTCATGAGAAGGTTGATACGAGTAGTAGGTCAAAACTCAGTCAACCGGGCTACTGGAGGGGCACAATGGCACGGCGAGCAGTGTAATTAAGAAGTATACGTTTCGAGTGAAGACGTGCAGATGAAATAAATGTCCAGCCAAGGCCGCCTGAGATGACGCTGAAGTCAATACGGATTCAAATACATAAGTGTGACGGGACTGACCTGCATCCCAGCCAGGAAAGGACTTTCGCGTTCGATAGCCTTCAAAATCATATTGCGAATGCCGGGTCTCTACCAGGGTAGGATGGCATCGTTAATGCCCCGGGGCAGTCGAGCTAGACTCTGGCGAGAGGACCCCGACACCAGGGTATCGACGTCGGAAGCAGGTTTCATGCCCGCCTGTTGGAGACGAGACAGACTGTGATTACTCGACGAAAGCGTGTCGATCCCATAGGGACAGTGGCTACTAGCCTACAGTATTAGGTTGGTTGCTGGCGTCGCAGAATAAGTTGTGAATGGGGTGAGGGCGTCATGGACTCGAGCTAGGATTTCAGAACTGTTTCATTAGAGGGGTATTTGGACCCGGCGAGCAAGTGTGTCAGAATAGCATGAGAGCTGCGTGGTACGTTTCGTCGACGGCGCGACGCAGGAATGTAGATGCTGACCGGGACCGGTGGTGCATGCGCTACTACTTGGACATAGGTTTTCTTGGCACAGCAACCATGGTTGGACTATTTTTGTGGCCTTTCTGTCAAAAGACCGCCCTCAAGTTGAGGGGAACACAGCTCGTGAACGACGACAGTCGCCCCGACGCTCGTTCTTACAGCGTACTCGACTGCGTTTTCTGTCGGTCTTATACGAGCAATCGCGAGGCCTTTCACGTTGTGTGGGAGGTGCGAATCCACAAGCGTTGGCACAAGTCAAATACAAATGACTCTTATTAGGATGCAGACTTTATGGCCTTCCGTGACATCAAGCCGGCGGCCCAGCATCATATTCAATTGATTCCTAAACGCCATATCGGTGAGCTTGACAACGTTGCTTCCAACAGCAGTCTTCTTTCATGTGCCTCTGATATCACACTTAGCTAGCGTCAGGGACTTGACTATAAATGATGTTAACCTAGGTAAACCATAGTACTCCCATTCCTTCTAGTGGTGGTTTTTATTTTCCTCACTAGTGAAAAGGATGGAGCAGATTGGGAACGAAATTCTGGACCAGTTTCAGGTGCCTTCCACGCATCGCAAGTGAGTATTATATGTTGCTCCAACTTGATCGATATATATCTCAGCGGGTTTCACAAAAGGATGGGATTCCACATCCCACCATTCAACAGCATCCATCACTTACACATGCACGTTCAAGCGCTACCTTACGTTTCCTTGGATAGGCGCATTGGCTATCCAGTCGTTGGCGGCTTTGGGCCATTAGACAAAGGTTTCAGCTGGTTTGTGGATGTTGGTCAAACCGCGCGGATTTTGCAACGTGGCTGCAGGGTTGGAGTATTTCCATCATAGTCCATGTTCGCCATCCATGGTAAACCAAAATATCATGTATGGATATGCAAGCTCCTCTCACCTTTTATTCAAGGTAAGGCTAATACCCAGTTTATGACAGCATATGGGGTGGTTCCATTGGTTTGCAAGTGCCGCATGGCTGGCGATGTTAGCATTAGAGCCTTCGTTTCTAGAGATAGATTTCACCTGCACTTCTGTTAGAGTGCTGGCGAGAGATCTATTATGTAGAATTCTGTATAAATTGACCATCAGGATGGAATCGCAGCTTGTGGAGGTGACTCGTGGGGAAAGGGGGAATGCTACCCCCTATACCCAGTTACCCCCCATCCGCCCACCAGCGAACGACGAACGTGCACGTCCGTGGTTTTGTTTGTACGTCTTTGTTGTGGTCAAAGGCTAATAAAGGTCGAACTTTTTCTTCTTTCATTTGCAACATGCATTTGCGAGGGTCTTCAAGCTTCAGATCATTGAACGCCTACCATGATGAGGTGGATGGCTCGTTTTTACCATGAGTAAAAGGTGCGCTTGTGATTTTTTCTTCTTTCATGCGATGAAATTCTTTTTTGTGGCGAGTGTCCACCATGGGCACAATGTGTTTTCCATTGTCATAGTTACACTGACCTCTCGTTCCACTTATCTCTGATTCATCATGATTGACATTTTTTCTACAGACATGACAGAGTGATCCAGACTCGCACGGAACACTGAAAGTTTTCAACACTACCGAGGGTAAGGTTTCCATCCGTCGCTACATCGATCGCTACACCAGGATGAGCTTTCTAATTCAAACTAGAGTATCTGAGGGCTTTCATCCCGATGCTTTTACTATTTAATCTGTCAATCCACTGATTCCTATCCCACTTCCTCCCAACGTGATGCATTCCACACCAGCTAACACTTTCCTCATAGGACTTGAACCATCCACCATACATCCCGCGTGAAGCCTTCAAGTCCACGAGTACAGTACTGGTGGGTTTTGTTATTTTGTTTCCTTGATGATGTCACTTGGATTTACCGCCTGATGTTGTCCTTACTGGACCACATATGTTGATATATTCTGGCTGTTTTACATTTTATTTCTGATCCCTTGAGGCACTTTGTCCTAATCAACAGTATGCTGATAGCTTTTGTAGTTTTTCTAATGGCACGCGAGTTGGCGTGCACTCTGTGCAAGCACTGGTGAGATATTTCCTCCCAATCATTGTTAGATGATGCTTCATACACGACGGTCTTCGTATTGTGCTGCCGAAACTGCCCGCCACAGCTCAAACTTTCGGGCAACCTTACTGATCTCTTCGACTCCGTATCCTGACTGAAGTTGACTTCTTTTATAGATAATAACTGCTAGAAATACATCATTAATATGCGTCTACACACAAGGGTAATCGGGCTCAAGGTATGTACAAGGTTTCATTGGCCAGTCCCATTTTCTGGGGATGATTTTTTTTTTCATATTATCAACTAGAAGCTGTTGCTGAGCCTCGGCATTGATTACGAATTGTTCATTCTGAACCAGTTGTTGACGTGATGATTAACATCGGTAACTGACTTTGATGATAGGAGTGTGCCGTGACCTCGTTCAGCGTACAATTACAACTTCAACGTGACGTGGAGTCCACTGCTATGGCGACAGCAAGACTTCACTGGGTGCACCACTTTGTGATGTGACGTCCCGCGATGTGTAGCGAGAGCAGTGAAGCTTTAAGAGGTTGATGTAACTGCGTTCCCTACTACTGTGTTTCCTTTACTTAATGTCAAGTGTCTTTTGCGTCCTTATTCACAAGTGTCCCGCCGACCGGGGCATGAGCTTAGCACATCATATGTAGGCCACAATCCCCAGTGCTTGTGTGGAACAGACGACCTAATTTGCATCAAGTCACGCTGCATTTTCATTGCTCCTACTTTTCATAGAAATTGTGTCACGGTCCTTAACCTGACATCAGTAAAACGACTGAACTTCATGAATACTTAACCACTAAGTAACTTACTAAGCCTCGTATCGCCCTATGCCTCCAGTGAATAAGCTCTAAGTTTGACTTGCTGCTGCACTGTAGCTGGGGTATTGGTCAGGTGAGCAATCAATTGTTAGGCTGACTTTGGAATATGGCGCCTGCGTGAATGATAGTGGAGGACCCTGTTTCCTTCAAGGGCAGGCAGACACGGACACTTGCACTAACCTTTTTGCGAGAAGATATTGAAATAGGGAAACCACCGCTATCTTGTTCCTTTCTTCCCAATAATCATGGTTGAGGGTTTTAACCTTCGTGCCTGCCCCTTAAGTTTGACACAACATTGCATTGTTAATAGATCACAGGGGGTGATGCCATCATATCTGATCAGTAATCCACAACGATACAAAATTACGAACACTCAGAAATGCAGACGCACCGTATCCGTGATAACCTTGCATTTGAATTCCAATGACATGACCTCCACCAAGCGTTGATCCGGGCCTCTAAATTACGCAGAGCCGTTTGTCCGTGGTGTCCCTCTATTGTTCTATGGTGTGCCTGAGTTTAGAATGGCTGTGAGCGTATCGACGTGTCAGCCCAGAATACGCAGTATACTCCGTGTGCTCTTGACAGGAACTTCGTCCATTCAAAGGGCACGGAAAAGACAAGCTGGTCAGCGGGAAACTGGTTCGGAGATAGGCTTTGAATACACTGACATGGCTACGGGCCGACATTTGCAGGTCAAAAAAGTATAGAACGGATTCTAAATGATTTGCCATTTGCATCTACCTCTTGACATCATGATTATTCCACGAGTGAATGGGAATGGGACTAGAAATATTGGTGAGCACTCCATGGTTATGAATTACATAGGCGGCATCCAAAACAAGCAACTCTTTTTGTTTAAAGCTGCAAGTCGGCATTTCTGTTCTGTGCCTACCTGTACCGAAAGTCTGATATATGACGTCGGTCTTGGTTGCAGCGTCGTGTACATTGCAAGGGAAAAGGGGCAACAGCTATAATTATAGGTCAGTCGAATGCCCTTAATCGTCTTGCCGACAATATGCCTGTGACAGTGGTGAGCCGCGTTTATTGTCTTCTGCACAGTCCGGATGCCTTCGAAGCCCGCGGAGGTGACTCCAAGGTGACGGGTGAACTTTGATTTGCAAGAGGCGCTGACAGCCAATGGTCCGGACCCCTACCCTTTGGCGCTAGCAACAGCAGTAGGTTTCGAGCGATCGAGGTGAGACATACCGATGTGGATCAAGGATAACAATACACACTTCATGCCCTGTCTTGCCCTTCACCTTTCGAGCTGTGAGTGATCAGTGGAACTGCCGAACTCCGCGAATCCGTAAACTCTGTCTTCCTCGACTTGTTCGTGAAGAACAAAAGAAATATATATTGACAGGGCTCAGACTGGGGTATAAAATATCCCGCTGCCTGCGCCAAGGCGGATCCCAAGTCCAATTCGCCCTTCGTCTTACTAGTTGCGACTTCTTTCAGTCCCTTTCGTGCTCGCCATAAACACACGAAGCCATCATGGACGCTTTCAGCACTATCTCTGCACTCTTTTCCTCTTCCAAGAATGACACCGCAATGGACACCATTTCCTACCCTGTTGAAGAGGAGAGCAGCGGAGGGAGCGGCACCAACTACTGTGTCATTGCCTAAACGTGCGAACCGGGTAGTCGTGGTCTTGGTGAGCCGTTGTATGCTCTGACCATACACCGCAAGAACACTGACTAGCCCATTTTGTAGGGGCTGCCATGATGTATATTTGGGCGATCCATCGATTGCGCCTCCAGAGGTTCCTGTACCCCTGCAGCGGTGTAAACCGCGAGTTGAATTATTAAGTCACCCATCTTCCGACATCCACAGAATGAAGTTCGTCTTTCGTGTAGCACTTCTGTACTTGTTAGTTACTTTATTACCTTCGTTATTCTTCGGCTTCATTCGCCTCTCCAGCTACTTGTAACAGATATCGTTGATCGTTTGACCGGTTTAGGGTAGACACAGGATACGGATAAGCTGCTATTTTTTGTGTTTGTAGCTTAGGTTATACGGCAATCGGTCTGCTTTGGTTATATTGAAAAGCATCGAATGGGAGGATAGATACCGACCATAAGCTAGATAGCAGAACAGCCACTGCATCCCACCCATTCGGCACGACTGAGCTGGATACAGAGGAGAAGCCCCATAAGAACAACCACTCCCGGGCATCACCGCTTACCAGGGGTACAACACAGAGTTTGATGCGGATACGTTGACGATATCGAAACGGGTTAAGGAAATACAGCTTCGCGTCCCCATAGTGCATCGATTTCTCCGCTGATATAATGGCAGACAGCATGCGGAAATGGAAGAACGTCACAGCTCGATTGTATCCTTAGCCTTGAACTTGCGACCTGCGCGCTCTGCAGAGCGATAACAGAACTGGTTGCCGTAAAGTTCGAACTCCAGATAAGGTTTGTCGAGAACGGTCGTCACATCTGCGCCTGATTCGGCGTGCGATGGTGTGGGGAGCGGTGTTTGTGCACCAGTGGAAGATGAGGCAAGAGTAGAATGCAGGGGAACAGCGAGCGTGAATATAGAATTTTGTTTCGGGATCACTGAAATGGATTTATTGATCAGACAGATGTGCATAAAATAATGAAGGGCACGCACATTTTATCTGATTGGCCTTTGTGATCGTGCGGAACGCATTTTCGCTTTCGTAGAGCACAATCCCAGAAAGACCGACCAGGCAGGGATTGCGGCTTTGACGAACTAACCAATCCAATTTCACGTTAGCCAGTGAGAGACGTTGGTTGGTCGTGTGTATAGTTCATGGCATAGATTGAAGTTATAAATGTAAGAATACCTATCAAACATAAAAGGCGAAGGTGGACCCACCTGTCAATATCGACCCGTGCAGATCTGCCTTGACCAATTTAGCATGCATGGATGCCGAGTTCGGGATCCGATCAGAGAATGTCGACGATGGGGGCGGGAGATCCAGCAGCTCAGACATGTACCCCATCCAAAGACGGTGCAGCGGGACAAATAGGTCGAACCGTTCAGCAGCCTTCTCAATCCTCCATCCACCCTTCTCGCCTTTGCCTCGCGCCAGTGCTTTCTCCACACGCTTTATTCGCTCTGACCGCTTCTTCTTCGACGTCTTTGCTTTTGTTGTTGTACTCTCCTTCACGGGATTCGCAAGCGCTACATGTCTCCCCTTTATGCGCGACTCGTACAGCGATGCGGGATCCGAGACTCGTGTTTGGGATTGGACGTATGTGGGAGTGAACGGGGCGCTGGAGCTCAGGACTAGACGTTGGTTCTATGGTGTCGTAAGGTTACCATAGTCGGATGCGGAAGAATGAAGAGAAATACTTTTCCATTCGTCAAGGGCTTGTACAGGTCGATAATTTCTCGTTGTTGTTCGTGGGGGGACGTCGTCATTGGAATGAGCTTTCCTAGTAGTAGGAGTCTGCGGCGGTACTAGTCCTTCTGTGTCAAATGGGGGTCGAGATCAATAGCTCAATTTACTGCATTGGGTTGCACATGGGAGAACCTAAAATACCTCTTATCTCTCGACTACCGGTGTAGTAATTACGAAGATTCCCGGCTTGTGAATGGAGCAGCGCTTGCCACGAGTACCTTTGCCAGCCAGACTTGCATCTGACTCTTGAGCCTACTACTACATGGCGACCGACAGTCCCCAGGAGCTGGCACCCACTTACGACGGTATGTTTTGCCTACTGTCGAGCGTCGACCTTTCCTCAACCCATTTCACCCAGTCATCATTGTGGGCGGAAGTGTCGCAGGATGTGCGACCGCCCTATCCATCTTTAACACTCATCCTTCTGCCTCAATCCTCGTTCTGGACGATGCAGACCCTAGCATCTTCAAGGTGAGCAGCTCCTTAGTCCCCAGGATCAAACCCATCCTAACACCCAACTTCCACTTTTAGATCGGCGAGTCGCTGCCAGCACCCGCTAAGCGGGTCCTCGGCCGTATCTGTCCCGAAATCTTCGAACGGATTTCTACGTCTCACAACGGGGCAGAAAGCGTATACATGATCTGCTCGGGTACCGCATCTGTCTGGGGCAGACCCGAGCTACAAGAGACATACGCAATGATGAATCCATACGGGGTGGGCTGGCATCTCGACCGTGCGCTATTCGACGAGTTGTTCCGCCAGTGCATGTGCACCGTTGCGCAGGGGAGCGTATCGCTCGTGAAGAGCACTTTTGTGGATATAGATTGTGTTGATGGAGACTCTTCCTGGTTGGTGTCTGTGAAGAATGGGGGAGGTACTAGTAGAAGCGGTGACGGTCAGGTATACCGCTCTAAATGGGTCGTAGATGCATCAGGCCGGAAAGCGACTGTCGCACGCAAGGTACGTGTACTTGTCAACCCCCTGCATTCATTGTCATCCGTTGTTCATACACTGGCGCAGCTGGGCTTTAAAACAGTCAAGGAGGACTCCCTGCTAGCGTTCTATGCCGTCTTCGTCGCACCTTCGATCGCCGAAGATACCGACAACCGCACTCTAATCGAGGCCTGCGAATCAGGATGGTGGTATAGCTCTCCGCTCCCAAGCAATCACCGCGTTGTCGTATACCACACAGACGACTCCGAACCGACCTCTCGCGACGCACGCAAACTAGACGGATTCATGAACCTTTTAAACAACACGACTGTGCACATATCGCAAGCCATCTCCAAGCACGACTATGATCTGTGTGTTGACCCCAAGGCGCGGTTCCCCATCTGCACCACGGCATGCTCTGCGCGCCTCGCCTCGCCTTGTCAGACCGTGTCTGATGGTGGGGCAAGATGGTGTGCTGTGGGAGATGCCGCCATGGCATTTGACCCTCTTTCTTCCCAAGGCATGATTACAGCGCTGAAGTCGGGTGTTGTTGTTGGCGATGCCATTGCCAAGACTCTCACTGCCATAGACCCGAAAGATGACCCAACACGCATCATTCCACACATTTATTCTCAAATCTGGAACAAGTACCTCAACGAGAAGGCGTATTTTTATGGGCAAGAAGGGAGGTTTAAAGGAAAGTTCTGGGAGACGAGAAGATGATGTGACTGGCTGTGTGAACCTAGATGCCGTTAATAGCCGATATCAGATAACGCAAGATAGCGTGATACTGTATACTTGGACTCTTAGTCACTCGATCAACTTGTCCTTCCGTTCCTTCCATCATGTCTGCACCGACAAATCTTGTCGACGTTACCTCGACAGAGCACTTCCAGGACCTCCTCAGTGCTGATCTCGAGCGTGTCTCGCTCATCAGTTTCTGGGCGCAGTGGGCAGAGCCATGTAAACAGATGAACGAAGTGGTGAAAGAACTGGCGAAGAAATACAGCGCGGTCTTGGTGTTACAGGTGAGTGCTCTATCTGCTTGCCACACTACCGACCGATGACGGTGCGCTTTTGTTATAAAAGGTCGAAGAAGCGGAATCAGGACCATTATCTGACATCTTCGAAACGTTCGAAATTGATTCAGTGCCATCCTTTGTGTTACTCCGGGTGTGTGCACATGCCTATATCCATACGCCTTTCTTTGGTTGATCTCGTTTACGTAGGGACATACTCTCCTCGGTCGAGTAGAAGGAGCAGACGCCAAAGGACTCAACAATGCAGTCGAAATGCACGCCTCTTCTCCCACACCTCAATCCACCGTGACGTCTCCACCCTCTGAATCCACGGTAACGGTAACTTCCCCGCCACCTACTGAAGAAACGAAAGAAGAACTGCACGCACGCATCCGCACCCTCCTTAACCAATCCAAAGTTGTCCTATTCATGAAAGGCAGCCCCGATGCCCCTCGATGCGGGTTCTCGAGGAAAATTGTGGCTCTGTTGAGAGACGAAAAAGTGGAGTTTACTCACTTTGATATACTGATGGACGAGGACGTCAGACAAGGTGGGTCTATTGTCACTCTCCTTTGATGTTTGTCCGGTATTTGATCGCGCATGGTCAAATAGAACTCAAGGTGATCAACGCCTGGCCAACGTACCCTCAGCTGATCATAAAAGGCGAGTTGGTTGGTGGACTGGATGTAGTCAAAGACATGGTGGAGAGCGGGGAGTTCCAAGAATTGGTTGCATGACGGTGTTAGACGTGTTGGAATTGGTGCTTATTTTTGAAAATGGTCGATGGGTTCGCTCCTCCCTGTCGTGAATATACTAGACATGTATTCGGTATCGGATATTGAAGGCGCAGGCTTGCAATTTAGTTGGTGCAACAAAGTGGCTGTGGATGACTGGTAGTACCTCCCGTAGTGTGAACTGGATAATGGTGGCGCCAAGATCTCCGATTGGCATGCTTTGTAGTACTCTGTCCATGCCTTGCGCGCACAGACCCAAGTCTGTTCAACGACACCTCAACAGAACAGCAGGTCCTTGGTGCTGATCTTGTACGTGCCATCAGCTTCTGGACTTGGTGTGGTGGATCTTGGTGCTACGGGATGAGCAAAGATCGAACTCGATTCAAATCTCAGAGTCGCTCCAGATCCAGTTTTTTTTTTCCAAATAGCTGCTCTCCTCTTTCGTCGATTCTGTCCACCTGCTGCGCACACACCGAAAGACCGCCGTTAAGTTGTTCTGATCATGAAAGGGCAATCCCTATTTTCATTAATGCGGATTGTGGTGACTCTTTTGAGGGACCGCAATGTGGAATGCGCAAATGATACAAGGTGGACATTTCGAATGTCGCCCTCCTATTATGGTGTCTGGGTCTCTGATGAAAAATGTCATCAACGACTGACCAACGTACCCCTCAGCTAATCGGTCAGTGGACTGGCCATCGTCAAGGCGCTGGTCGACACTGAAATTTTAAGCAACGGTTGCACAACGGTGCTTTAACATGGTCGATGCTTCGAACGTCATTGGAAATGCACAGTGAATGGTATAGCCCAATTAATGTCCGAGATAAACGTAGATATGCCTCTGGTAAGTATGAGACTTACCGTTCATAGAAGTGGATCCATGAATTGCTTCGATACGTCTATTCCGAATGAGTATTGGTACTTCTATCATGGTTTCAATTGTGCATCACGGAACTGCGCAGGTACATGCTGGTTGTGGAGAGACAAGAAGCAGTAGGGCAACCTGCACATGAAAACATCCTGGTGTCCAAGAGTACGTACGCACCGGATATTCGGTGACGCAGAACGTGTCCGGACCGGGGGAGCCGAGCAAACACGTTCCTGCCAGAACTATGATAATGAATTTGTATCGCATATCGTCGGTCGTACTAGTAGGACCATGTCACGATCGAGCTGGTGCAGGGGGAGGGCAAAGGGAATCGGAATTTCAGGATGGGGACTATGCTCCACCTCTGCGGGAAATTCCGAACAGCAAAGCCACGTCCGCCCGTTGGTCAAACACTTGTTATCACGATGCTCCGGCTGTCCTGAGTGGAAGTAAAGATAACAAAAGTTGACAAACCGTTTTGAATGGCGAAACGTCAGAGAGAACTGCAACTCGTGTGTTGGTGCCACAGCCGATCAAGCGGCTGCGGTCCTCGAGGCTGCAGGCGACTGCAACGAGTCCACGAGGAGAGGACACGAGCCGAATGCTCCACTTTTGCATTGACTATTTGGGAGAGGTGGGTCTGTGATCCTTGGTTCTGAGAATGGAGTGGCCAGTCTCAGCAATCCAGCTGTCGAATTCGGGTGGATCTTGAGTATGTCATGAAACGTATGTTTTTTCCTTCCGAGGGTTGTCGTGTGTTTCTTCTGAAATGCCACGTGGCGTCACCGAAGATGACATCAAAGCCCGCGGTGTTTTGTACCTTTAATTCATTTACCCGTGGATGCTTCTGTGCGGTGCGCGGGTGGGAGAGGACAGCGCAGCGCGACTCTGGACGGCGACAGCGACGACGACCAGCGACGGCATTGGCAAAATGAGTGATCTTCCGCTTGGTCGAAGCAAAACACCCCAAATGTGCGTGACGTCATATGCGATCAACAAGCGGAGCATCAGCGAGTAAAAACAAATAGACACAAAAGAGTAACCGATCAGTGCTTTCCACTTCCCCAGCTCCGTATATTTATTGCCTTGCCCTTGCTCCAGTTTTCTTTCCCTACCACCCAACTGCTACTACTTACCATACCCCACTCCACCGACCCCGAGAAGCACGCAATGACAACCCAATACCCCCCGTGCTTCTCCTGTCGTGCCCTCCTCCTTATCGACGTTCAGGCCAACATGCTCAGCGAGAAGAAGGGTGTCCCCTCTTCCCAATCTGTGCGCCAGAACATCCAACGCATCCTCGACCACGCCCGATCCGCAAAACCCCCTCCTCGGATCATCCACGTGCGCAACTGTGGCGATCCCTCCGACCCCGACGCGCCAAACACCCCAGGATGGCAACTCGTTTTCTCCCCGCTCCCCCATGAACACGTCATCGACAAGCGCAAGAATGACGCGTTTGCCGACACGAAACTCGGCGAGCTCATCCCCCTTGATGCCGAGGTCATCGTTGTCGGCATGCAGAGCGAGTACTGTGTCACTGCCACATGCAAATCCGCCCTGGAGAGGGGAAACGTGGTTATTCTAATCAAGGGCGCTCATGCAACGTATGATTGCGTCGAAATATGGAATGGGGGAAGTGTCACCAAGGCACCTGTCATCGAAGCAGACGTGGAAGCAAAACTGGAGGATGCAGGGGCTAATTTGCTGGAAATGAAATACGTCTCGAAGCTCTTCGAAGACCGGTAGGCCTCCTCTCTTTCCCCCCTTCCCTGTCTGTTACCGTGGCATTTGTGCAATGTACATCAATTCACTGGCTTCGTCAACGGAACGTCGAGGTGAGTCCGTTCTCTGTGGCCTATCAGTGCAACTAATGATGTCCCGTCGTAAGAAAGGGACACATCATCATCATCATCACTATCATCGTCATCCAACTAGTACCCATCAACATCGTTCATCTATACCACCCATCACGCTATCGAATCATCCATACATTAGACATCAACATGGAGGCCGTCGTATTTGATTAGTGTGGCTTCACGGTCTTCACTGCGGGCAGTCTTTTCTTCCGTCTCTGGAATGGTTGGACACAGACACTACATTGCTTTACCCTTTTACTTTTTTTTCCTACTCGTCTTCCTCGTCCGTAATGCTTACCTTCCCTATTTACTTCTGGCGCCGTTACTTTCTGCTACATTTTTATTTCGCCGTTTCGTGTTTCTCGGTTTCTTGTGACATCGATCTCCATCATCGCACAACTCTGGGCAAAGACTAAAACGAGGCGTCGCTCCATGACATTCTTTTGCGAATGCAGTGGTGAGCATCAACGCTTGGTAAGATATATATCGGGTTCGACAGATATGTAGAGTTTTCAAACTGGTATTAGCTTTGGTAATTACAGGCCAAAGGGTGGTATAGACGACCGCTGGCACTTACCAGAGCACCAGTCACCGTTGTTGGGAGTTATACAGGAGATACTTTGGAGCTGACATGGCCTTGGAATTTGCTCAGCCACTCCAACATTCTCCCCTAGGCAAACCAAAGATCTGAAGAGTCATTCTTTTAGGATCCTTGCAACCAAAAGATATTTGATACAATCAACCTACATCATGCGTCAGTGCTGATCTCGCTTCCTCGAGACCTTCTTCCCCTAATTTGTGCACCCATCTCGAGAGCTCGTTTTCCTTCCAGCCACAACATTGCTTCTACGTTGACAACGAACCGGAAAAAAAAAAAAAGATGTTCATGCACTGATCACCGAATGCACAAGAGGGGTCACGTTTACCTTTATATGTCCTTGGGATGACTATTCTCGAAATAGAGTTCCCGTCATCTCGAGCCCAAGTAAACCGGAACTCGTTGGTCATTTCTTCTTGGCCCCTCTGTATATCCACCACGCTTGCTTGCACGCGGACGTGCTGTCATGGGGTGTATAAGTTTGAAAAATGAAAATGTTGAAAGCGGGACTTGGAGAAGAGGCTTATTGTCCACGAAACTTACCACTGCAGCGGGGAGCTCACCGGGCGGGCTTGTGTGAAGGATCTGGGATCGCAGGCGGAGTATCGAACCAATGGGGACCGGCCGCGTGAATGATGTTCCGTCCAATGAAAGGAAGGAAACGTGAGATTGTGTGAATAGGGAGCAGTTCGCAAAACCGAGCTGGAATGCATACTCATAAAACTGAGGTACCTGTGAGGATGGATGATAACTACCTCGTAGGCTAGACGCATCAAATACCCTGGATAATGCAAGGATTAAGGTTGGTCTGAGTGGAAATGGATATGTCTCACCTCCGAATACTTTCTGATGTACGCTGACATGGTTAAGAACTTAAAAAAAGGCATTTTATAACTCTAGCTGGGCTTACTTGCGCTCTTGAGGGAACATCAGCATGGTCTTTTCCAACAAGGTGTCCCCCATGAAAATCCTGTCTCCGATCGAGTTAGTACCAGCACCCTGATCATACTTTAGATGCGTTGCATGCAGCTCTGCGGCCTCAGACGAGGTCGGCGGAACACGCAAAAGGGACTGCAAAGCTGCTGCTTTTCTCCGTTTTTGTGCACCTTGCATTCCGTGAGGCCCCTCAATTGAAAAACAATGCTATCAAGAGACCAACTTTCACCCATCTTATACAGTGCTTCTTCCTCAGGAGTGTTGATGACGAGCGAATTGACAGGATATGCCTTACGCGTGCGAGCGTTTCTGCATACCATCGAGAATCGTCCTATGTACGGAATCGGATGAGCAAGCCTAGCATTGCAGGTCATGTCTGTCTTACCGAGCATCAGTGTTTCCTCCCGACCGTCTATAGCGATAGCTTCCATCTTAACAGCGACTTCCATAGAACTTGTACCCGTGTATATGACCTGTCCGCTGAGACGAATATCCCTGACAGGTCGAAGCGGGGCCAGAATATCCAGTCTACGAAATAGCCATCGAGTCAATGAGTCAACAGCGTGTGGAGTATGCTCCTCTTTCATGGCGAAACCCCCACCTCTCAACAGAAGCCGTGACAATGTAAAACCCTTTCTCCTGCACTCGGCTGATATTCCCTGCTTCGGGTCCGAGCATGTGTTTATACGCTGTAGATGCGGCGAGAGAATCGAGGTGTTCCATGAGCATACCAGTGCGCAGGCCTCCAGATGCATTGGTGTACTGTTCCAGAAGCTCGGGAGACGACGCGAACGGCAGAACTATCTGCGTGTACGTCTCGTGCATATATCGTGGAGTAGGTGGGTCTGAAGACGGCGATGAAGTCATTTCTGAAGTGGGGGGTTTCGCCGTGCCGCTAAGGAGCACTTCCGACCAGAGACCTCGACTCCGTATTGGCATGAAACTACAAGCTGATTTGTTCCAAGTCCGGGCCCAGAACGTGTTTGCTTACCTGGAAGCTGGATTAGACTTCTCTCCTAAACGTGCCATCATTCAGGTTGTCGAGAGGCTGGAAAACGATATCTTTACTCACTGACGACCCTCAGCAGGCGGTCCATTGTGTCGACATCCTCAGTTTCCAAAGCGGCCGTAACTTCGGTGGACTGCGCCGCGCTATGGAACAGTGATGATGATACCCTAGGACGGCCTCCAGGCACTGGTGGTATACACCTCCGATTCTGTCTAACAAAGACTGCTTGTGAACGACTCCGAAAGCTGCTGAGAACTTGGCGGAACATGGTGATCAACAAACGGGCCTCAAGGGGCCCGACTTACAGTTGTAATGGACGAATGATCCGAATGATCGGGTGTATAACATAACCTTTCAATCGGAATTTGGAAGCCGATTCCTGCAGATCTCTCAACTTGGAACATCGAGCGGGATTCGACACTTGATCATACCCTTTTCAAATCCAAACCCCGAGAAGGTAATATGGTACGGTGTACCGTTCCTCGTGGACAGAATATCAAGTCTGGCGTATTACAGGGGACACCCCGTAGGAAGATCGAAGACTCGACTGAATTCCTCAGGATATCCACCAAACGAAGGTCTAATTCGAATGAGGCAAAAAATGCATCTCTTTATCTTTTGACTTGATGACCCTCATGATGGGTAGTACACATTGTCAACTTCACGTGTGGGGACTGACTCAACTTATGCAGACACTCTTTCTATACTTAGTGGTACAATTATGAATGCAAGTAATACTATAACTTGGTGCGAATTTCAGTCTCCAGGCTACTGATTGACAAAACTTGAAGCCTGACGACGAGACTTATGGATGCTTCTGAAGCCATTCCCGGACACGTCCCATCAAATCGGCTTTTTTACCTGTCACGGATTGCCCTTTATTCTTAAGGAACTCCTTGGAACAATGGATGATAATCAGACGGGGAACTTCTTAACGGAAAAGTGAAAGTTATCAACGAACCTTTAACTGATCGACCCGAAGCTACAAAGCACGGTGGAATGTTAGCAAAATACAGCGGTGAAATTATATCGACCCACCTTATCCAGCATATCCGACTCGTACTTGCTCCTGACCTCAGCTTCATCGACGGAAATATCCTGAAGATGTGTCAGTGGTATGAAACAATCGCTTCAAGGGTGGAACGTACTGCTTTCCTCTTGGTGCCTGTTATGAGGACGACATTGTTGAAGTGCTCGTCCTCCGCGAGTGCCTTCTTCCACTCCTTTAATAGGTTTCCCGCTCGCTGTACACGCAATGAACCACTTTAGCGATGGCAATATCTTTGTCAGTGACAACACATGCCTTGTGGATCATATCGTACTTTGGTCGTGTCAAATCTTCGAACGACTCGGCATCGAATTCTTCTCTGAATGCGCTCGCCTGTAGTTGGGCATTGTGGTACGCAAGTGCTATAAAAATCAGTAAAAAAGGGGGTTGAGGTTAGAAAGGCAAGAGAGTCACAGGGATTGGGATATGAATCGGGTTCAAAACCATTCTTGATCAACAATTTTTCTACCCATACTTTCGCTGCATCTTTGGAAGGTGCTGAGGCTTAATGATGCATCGAACATCAGACATAAAGACGAGATTAAACGCAACAGATCCACCATACCTCTGAATTCTTTCTCCAGCGGAGGCGCCCTAATGTCGTCTGCGAACGGAAGAACGATGAGATGAAAGCCAGCCGGTTCGCTCCATCCGCCTTCCTCCACCTTTTCTGCCTAGGAAATGACGTATATTTAAGTAGTATCGAAGATGAGTTGTGTATAGCTATTACCTGTGGTAACATCGCACAAAACACTGGACTTGAATTACGACGAACAAGAACACGGGCCAACCCAATTTTCTTCTTTTCGAGCATCTTCTGGAGCAGGGCGCTGAATGTCCGCTTGCTCCCTTCATATTTCTGAGTGAAAAATATGAAGGGACTGAAGATACAGGGTCGTCGTTGAATCTTACCAGCTCGTCCGGATATATAAAAAGCGAATGCTTGACATTATCTTCGAAAGCTAATTCTTTCCTACTCTTGAATCCCAGCAGCTTTATTCCTACAATGGTCATGTAGTCGACTGAAGCACGATGCTTCCCATTTTCACGCACCTGGTTCAAGCCCCATAGTGTGGAATGATTGAACCTCTTCCGCGGTATAGAAGGGCTAATTCATGTCAGATATATGAACGTGAGAAGCACAGAGACATCACCCTTCGACCAGCTCTCACTACCCGCGATCCCCCAAGTCCAATTTTCTTGTCACCGTCGGCAGGTTGATCTGCACCGCCGGAAAGTTTCATGCCAAACAATGCCTTGTTCCGATCAACCTCCGCACCCTTTTCCTGCCAGAGTTACGCTTAGAGTAAACCAGAAGGAAACAATTAAGGTAGTATTAACCCGTACCTCATCGATGTAGGCAGTCCTGCTAGTTACCACCTCCAACTTGTTACCCAAGTCAACAAAATATTTGTGCGACCCTTTCTTTTGTTCCGTCACCAATCCGTACCTGACGGGTTAGAAAGGTTGGACCCAACGTAATTTTAATTTAACGATATACGGACCCTTTTACCCCAATCGTAAATCCTTTGCCAAGCTCGAGCGGAATGCTGAACAATGCGCGCTTTGGTTGTTCATGAAAGCGCATCTGTTCAAGAAGGTCGTCCATTCTTGTAATTGATATTGAATCCGGGATCACCCCAGAGTCCTCCTGTTCGTTGCCAACAACATTGGAAGGAAGGACTGACTGAATTGCAATTCCCACCGTTGGTCAGGTGATCAAGGGCAAGTGTGTACGACAAGACGTACCGAGTAAAATTTGGTCACATCAAACGGTTTTTCAGGGGTGGAGACGAAAAATGGTTCAATTTGACACCCAGACTGCGTGAGATCCTATCGTGCCGTCAGCTACACGTATCTTGTCATAACAGCATCATTTACAATGAGTGTCGTTCTTGCTGAAGTCAGCAGTCTAGTATTGCCTGGGTTTGGGTTGTCATCATCGGTGATGAGAAATACGCGCTTTGATGCCGTCTTTGGTGCACTGATTGATGGAGGTGGAATGAGTTTCACACACTACGTGATTGACATAACACAACCTATCGCGCAACACCCAGTTGCAACTCGTGAATACGTCCCCCATGGGTATCTTATTTCCTTGGAGAGGAGGGGATTTGTTCTTCAAGGTATCAGGATCCCCGCGAGCCTCTTCCCCGAAGAGAATCAGTGGGCTGTTGACTTTGCAAGAAGATGACACCAACCATCGATCAAACCCATGAGTTCTTGTACTGACGGCGCACTAACGGGTGCCAGATGCTGGTAAATAAAAGTACCCTTCTTAATCTCAGATGTACGGGTGTTGCTCTCGTTCCGCTGTGACTGCACGAAAATATGAATTCATTCCCAAAAATTTCGCTATCATGGAAACTCACTGTATTGTATAGGAGGATCCCAACCCAGTCGTTTGGTCCTGAAATGACCTTCTTCTTCTGCACCTGCATCGCGGCGTCGAGGGCGGACAGGAGGTGAGATGTTTTCACGTCTTCATAGACGGGATCGTCTCGAAGCTCTTGCATGGACTCTGAACAGTCAATACAGAACAAGATCACGTCGCGTTTCCCTTCAAAAAACTGGCCGAAAGTGTGGTAGAACAATCATATAACACACGCCAACGTACTGAAGTGTCTTGCAATTCTTCTTCTTCCTCTTCGGGGAGGACATTCCAGTCATCATAAGGAGGCATTATTCCAGATACAAAACGGAGGTAAACAACTACGACACGCAGGAATAGTTGCTGGAGATGAAGGTCGCAGAGTTCACCAAGACGCGCCTCGACCTGTGACACAATCACGAGTCACATGACACGGCCCCGGCCCCCTAACACAGCCCTCCGATGCTGACTCAGAGCGTGCGCTGGTGGCAAACTTGCGACAGAACGCTGCAACCCCTTTCAAAGTTTCATAGACTTGGTAGCTGTTGAAATGACCCCACAAAACCTGCCTCAAATGCGACAGATTCGTATAACAGAACTCGTGGACCTGCCTCAGCAAAAAATACGCACCGATGATGACATCGCAACATGGAAGCGAACGAGGGGATATCGCGATTATTGGCTGTTTTTGTTGCGGCTTAATGAAGCGGTCATAGGATATCCTATACAGCAGGCGGATGAGCCATGCGGTCCAGTAAGTCTTCCTAAGTCCTCTACTACTCTGGCAGATTTAATCCGAATCAGCCAATAACTGCTCTGCTCTCCATGTTAGACACACTTGATGGGTGGATCAATGACATCCCGCCACTTCAGTCACCCCAACGATTTGGCAACCAAGCGTTTCGAACCTGGGGTGACCGTTTGACCCAGGCACGTCTTATTGACGTCGAAAATGTCGACCCCTCATCCTGTCACAGAGATCCGACCAACTTCTGTGCGAATTGTTGGGCAAGGACATGCGTACAGTCATTCCCTATTTAAAGCCGTTCCTGTTGACCTCTTTCGGTTCTTTTTTGCGATTGGACTATGGGTCAGGACATGAAACGTCCTTTTCCATGTTGCTTTGCTGCCTCTCTCTCATAGGGTTTCTCAACCCTTCACCAGAAGCGGAACGCACGTTGGTGCTGCGGGTATTTGTCCGTTATATGAGATTATGCTGGAGACTCCAAGATGTCTATAGGCTTGAACCAGCAGGTAGCCACGGCGTCTGGGGTCTAGATGATTATTGCTTCCTTGGTTACGTCTTTGGGAGTGCTCAGCTAAGAGGTACGATCCAGACGACAGTTCAAATGACCACTGTACTGACCTCTCCAGACCAAACGGAGTTTCCCGTCTCCGCCATCCTTCGTCCCATTCTACCACAAGATAATTTGTACTCCATGTGCGTAAACCGCATTCACCAAGTCAAACATGGACCATTCCATGAACATTCATCCCAACTGTACGCTATTGCTACTGGCGTCCCAAACTGGGCCAAGGTAAACTCGGGTCTACTCAAAATGTACGAGGTAAGGGTGCTCTTACCCTCTGGAAGACTTGCGAGCGATTCACGTAAATCATAGGGAGAAGTGTTGAGTAAACGGGTTGTTGTCCAACACATGCCTTTGGGGGGTCTTCTCTCGTTAGAAGAGGATTAGGTCAATCAATATACTTGATGCCTTTATTGAAACTCGCGGGGCGGCCAGAAGAGCCTCGCTAGAGGGTTCCTGGAAGGTCAACAGAGGACAACTCACTGATAGGCTCGAACTAGAAAGTGTTCAAGGTTCAGGGCTTTCGCCCTTGATTCGTGACTTGATAAGTTTGGTAGCATATGGACTATGCCACAGTTTGGGGTTAATTTCATTCAAGTTCCACACGCACTGAAGTCCTGCTGGCAGGTGGTGTCCAAAGCTTATTCAGTGCTGCGGAGGTGACCTGCAGAACGCTGTTCACATACCCATGTCACCGACACCGACGGTGTTCCTGTGCTGACTGAGCGGTATTATGCCCATCATCCGTGTTGTCTGGTCCAATGGAACATCATCTTCTCAGTGCTGGGCTCCTTGAGAAGTACTTCACTCGATGGTCTTGGGGAGCTTGCAGCTATTTCCAGATACGACCAAGCCCAGGGCAGACATGCCTGCATCGGCTCGGCGGACCACACAAGAATCTTTGTTTTGGCATTTCATTCCCCAAAGAAATGGCACTTCATATCCGTGTGCAGTGTTGAGCTTTGTTGCCCTATCTTCGAATAGGACTAGCTCCACAGTTACATATTACATGGGACCCAAGGGACACTAGTTTGCCAACCTGTGCAGCATGTGTTCTCCTGCCATCGTCCCGAGGACCCAAAGCTTACAAGTTTTGTTTCCGGTAGCCTCCCTGGGTTCCTATATATAGCAGCTTTCCTATGCCAGTCTGCCCTCCCAAATGCCACCACGTACCCTACTGGTTTAATCCCTGCATGGCGAACCTGAGCACGAAATATGCCCTGGCTTCCTCGTATCTATCCTACTTATAATATACACTAAAAAGTATCCATGACCCCGGTGCGGTGTTCATTGCCCTTGAATGCTAGTAGTCTGTAGTACATGCCTAGTAACTCGCTTGCCAAGTTTGTATGCCTTGGGCAAATTGACGGAGTCGAGCAGTCCTATATATACATAATGAATCGGCCCGGCCGACCAGCGTACTATCCGCGCACTCGTATTGGTCAAACCGAGCAAGGTTCGAAGGTTCTTTCGCCTTCGCTGTAGAACAGCCCCCGGAGCGCCTAGTGCCGACAACACACAATTCGTGAATCGTGCACACTCCCAAGTGGCACCAAAACCTGGGGTCTGACTGTACTTCAATTGGACACTGGGAATGTCGGCCCCACACAATCTCCCCCAACCCGTGCAGTCAACATTACAATGCAGTCCATGAATCGCGGGTGATCGCGATGATCGGATAAGATCATAAATGCTGTGATCGTCATGCAAAATGATTCATACTAGTACGCGGCCAGATAGTAACAAACTAATGATTTGTGTGGCCGAAGCACCACATATGGGGTTCGAAGGGGGACCGAGAAGGCCCAGGGGTTTTTATTGTATTGAAGGCGCGTTCCTTCTGATTTCAGTCTCCATGCGGTACACACGTTTTCACTGGACAGACAGGGGGCCTATAAATTAGTTGGATAATCTATTCATGCGGCGATAAGTACACAATGCCGTAGTACTGGGTTTCAGGACGATCCCACTTGTGTATCCACCCTCAATGGCTCCAAGCACTGTGTGGCCTTTGGAGGCTTCGGGCACAAACCATGTTGACAAAGCTGTTTGACAACTGTGCTGCATTCCAAGATGTGGATTGCGGCAATTGAGTCCCACAAAGATCCGTCGGCCACTGGCAGAAGTAATACAGTTTGGATGGGTGGCGTGAGTGGTAAACTTTGGTCTGACTGACACCTTGGCTGGCTGATTAGAGTTCATGTACACAACGTGCACGAGTCATGGATAAAACAAGCACCGTCTGGGGAGGTTCTACAGACTCATCACATTAGGGTGGCGAAGCTTATCCTGGAGTGGTCCCGCCAGCGAAGTCCACACCTAAACGGTCAATTTGGACCCGGGGATTAGGTTGAGAAGGCACGACTCGAGGAAAGTTTCGTTGGCAATGTACTCAATATAGGTTTCACTGCGCTGTGCAAGGGCAAGGCGAGAAGTAAGAAGTCGATGCTACTCCGCCCCTTCCGAACGGGGTACCGGAGGCCGCATGGGGCGGAGGGATGTTATTCCGAGAAGCCAACTATGATAGTCTCATACTATCAATGCCGAAGTCGAGATGGACTGACACCGTGTAGGTATGTACAGATATGATAATCTGCTCCATACGACCGTTTGCGAAGACTTGGGCGTGAGCGAAGCGCCTACTGGCGACGATAAGAAGGTGATTGTGGGCTTGGCTTCTTGGTCCTTGGACCCCTTAGCGTCGGTTTTGTAGATCCCGACGAGGGCTGGGCAGCATATCCACATGATACATACAACTTGATGTAACACATGCGCATGGGCCCGTGTGCGGGCTGTAAATCCTCCTCCGAGGGATAATCCGAACCCCAAGTTCTAAATGGTGGGATCGCGAGCATGGCTTAGTACCAGGGACGCAGGCACGAGTACAAGCATTTGAACGCGTGGAAAAACGCCACACAACCCCATGCCCTATTGACCGTCATGACCCTAGTAAAGTTCCCAAGACTAAAGGCGTTTGTACAACCTCATTGTGAAACGGCTCCACTTTCATCCAAGATCATAATGCACTGTGCCCACGCCATGTCTCGGGTGCCGCCATGTTTCGGGAGGAATGGGTTCCACCATCGCGCCGAGCTGATTCATCTCAGGTGTATATAGAAGAAACCGACATCGACGTGTGTTGGCGTGAAAGGGCGCCTCTCGAGAACTGGGGGGGGGCCTTGACCCGACGGGTGCTGCCAGGCAATATTATGTAGCGAGACATACATATATGTACAGCGACCTAAATCTAGAGTCTTCTAGTACTATGGCTGTCCATTCTGCGTGCCGTATTATTTTTATATCCGTTTCACGAACCGACCTGTGGATGGCGGCAGTGAGATATGATGCTGAAGAGACCCGTTGGTGGGGGGCCGATAACTAGGTTTATAACACATACCGGAACTAATCTGTGCATTCTTTGCGCCTGTGATTCGCCAAATCACATAGGGTGATGCATCGCACCTTCGATTCCATGAATGAATCGGACAAGTTTAGAATCGCATCACAGTATACCCGCCACCGACAGGTATGCACTCGCAATAACAAAGGGTTACATTTTCCCAATCGGCAACACGCACCATGTATATTTCCAGGAGGCAAGAGCAAGTCCAGTAAAGCGCTTGGGCATACGTATGCATGAAACGCATCGTATTATGTAATCGAGCAGATGTCGGACTGGAACGGAATCACAGAAACAGCAAGTGCTATTAACATGTGCCGGAGAGATGGCCGATGTCGAAATCGAGGCTGTCAGCGAGGTCGAGAAGATTAAACGTCTCTCGGAAACTCAGCAATGATACTCCTTTTGGTTAATCGAAATGGGGTTATGCTGGATCCGTCCACCCCGAGGTTTTCTTAGGCCTATTTCCCTAATGGCTGTACGGACTGCGGAGCTAGACTTCAAATGGCGAAATGATCGCAACTGGCTAGTATGGGCTGGACTCGGACCCTGGCAGAACGCCATGCCCCCTCCAACCAGCATTGGCAGTGCAAGGCTACCACTTTCATTCCCGATAGCCTGCCACAGTACACCAGCGTGTTTCGATAACGGTAACCTGAGGTCCGTAACCCAAAACCATAGTAGTTTGTCCGTCGAGTCGGCGCCAGACTACATTCTTCTTACTAAGATCCTGTTCTTTGACATATATGATGCGACTCGATCGGAGAAGGTTACTGCCTCGGTTCAGAATTGTACCGAGGGTTTTGCTTTGATGCATAGGCACGACGAGGGCCCACAGAAGACTGGACTGGAATCCTGGTGGCTGATGCTTATCTGCGAACACAACCCTTCGCAGTTGGAATGAAAGAATTAAGAGAGAATGAATGGAGAGCAGAACATACAACATGAGAAGCCATAGACTTCGACGAAGCAGTGCATGGGTACATCGGGTATCAATGCTCTGTCGTGCTTCGTTGATGTCGCCCAGGGAGATAGAAAGTGTGGATAGTTCGACCACAGTTCGACGCCGTCGCATATTTGCAACATCAATCGGTGATTGATCAACGATTCTCCGTGGTGTGGCACACTGTCGAGCGCATTATACATGCCTGTGCCTTGCGGCAAATCCTCGGTGGAGACGTTTATCAATCATGGGCGGGTGGGAAGTTGGAAGAAGAAAGAACGTACATTCACCATGGCATGTTGTCAGGTTGATTGGGATCTCCGGTGGCGGTGAGCGGGTAACCAGATGGCGGCCTTCGTCTAGTGGATGCTGAGTTGATTACATGAACGGAAGCTTAGGTCTCCCGAGTAGTTGGTGTGCTGAATAACGTCGACATGAGCGTATGGGCTTGAACGCGTGCGAAGGCCGGGGACCGTTCATTACGAGACCACTTGAGAGCACGAGAAATCAGCGCTACCAGCCGGCCGCCGATTGGGTGCACTTGTGGGGCACTGTTGTGGCGGGATAGGTAAGTTCATAAACATAGTATTTCCGAGATTCCTGCGAGCAACGAGAAGAAGAAAACGCTGAGAAGGGAACGCTTATGGAAGCGGTCCTGAACCGCTTATCGTTGGAGTGCGACAAGTTGTCATCTCGGTACCGATTTGCTCCGATCTGGAGTGAGATTCCCATGCAAGAGAGGGATGCCCGAATAAGTTAAGGTTTGGTAACCCGGGTCGAGGGATTGGACCTCGCTGAAGTTGAACGCTTCGTTCAGGGTGGATCCGGATCAAATTTCGAGAAATCGAGGGTCGCGAGTAAATGTGATCGACAGTGTGCTTCTGAGGCACCCATGAACTCATCGAAGCCAAGTAGGCCAGAAATGGATATATTGCTTCCCCTTACAAGGCGTTCCTCGTCAAACTAGCCAGTCGACCACCTTCGCCATCGTGGGCTATTAGCTATCAGAAAAACCTTGTCGTGCCACTGATCGCACAACCACGTTTTCGTGTACACACTGAAAGCCATTAACCACCTATGGCGAAATGGCGGCAAGCGCTTAGACGTCGATTAAGCAAGGGTTCCCATATAGCAACCGAGTCGTGTCGTCCGCAGTGTCTCCGTAGTGGCTGAAACCTTGCACCGAGGGAGTGATGGTCGCATTTAATCGTGCTGTGTGCGTGCGATGCTGGTTCAGGGGAAGGAAGACAAAGTAAGGCCCCGCGAAGAGTTTTGTTTGTTTCGGAAGGTCGGCATCCCTGCTGTATTTAGCTGCCCTGATCGTGAATCCTGCCGGTGCCGCGTTTGGATGCGACCGAAGATGCTCGATTTAAGTTTTCCGCTTCGGGAGCATGACGACGCGATGACCGGGCGGGCGATCCCAAATAAGGCAGGATGTGTCATGGTTATCTGGGCTCAGTAAGGGGTGTTTATGGAATTTACACGCGTATGTCACGGATTTATCTCGATGACAAAAACCGCCTCGTCGACGTGGCCGGAGCACAATCAGATCCATCATTTCGCATTGCTAAATTTGCCATGCGCAGACATGGAGCGTTCATTTGCCAATTGCTATCGCTTCCCTTTTCTCCCTCCTCTTGTCTTATTTATTCCTTGTCCATCCCGGCCACCTTCTCTCCGGATCCCATCTCTTCCCCCCCCTGCCCTCCCCACACCGTCCCCCATCCCCCCCGTTGGACATGACCTCCGGTGTCTTGCATGTGCGTCGTGTCTCTGCCGCATGTTTGCTGAGCTCACCCCACCTGCTCCTTCTCAAGGACCCCATGGCCGCCACACACCAGACATCCGCCGCTGGTCCTCGCTTTCGTCCCTATGCAAGCCAGAAACACCAAGTAACCAAGGGCCGCTACATCACCAGCAACGATCCTCGAGGCTACATGTCAGTCATCCCAGCCCCGCCTTGCTCACCACTCACCACTCCCTAGCCCCGTCTACGAGTACCCACTCAACGGCCAGTGGATCATGATGGACATCGATGACGGCTACATTCTCTGGACTGGCATCTGGAAAGGTGCGTGTATTCCCTCCCGATCGTCTCTGTGCTGCTCACGCATGGCAATTCAGCCCTCGGCAATTCCAAAGGTCGGCTATCTCAATCCATGTTTCTTGCTTTCGGGCGCTCAATCAGTGCTCCCTCGTAGCTGACATAGTCAAGATGATCGACTCCCAGCCTGAGCTGGCATCCGTCATCCGTCGAGTACGGGGTGGCTATCTCAAAATTCAGGGCACCTGGATGCCTTACGAGGTGAGCACAGGCTAAGCTCCTCCTTTCCACCGCTTCGTTCTAATCCCTTTCCAGGTCGCACTACGCCTTTCTCGGCGGTGGGTTGTTTTCTGCATAACCAGGTCGCTAGCCCCTTATTGCGTGTTTTCAGAGTTGCATGGCCCATCCGTGACGATCTAATTCCACTCTTCGGGTGAGCCCTCCGTTTTCATTCCCCTTGTTCCCAACTCACACTTGTGTTCCTTAGTCCCACGTTCCCTAGTACCTGCCTCTCGCCAGACCAAGCAGGTTATGGCCAGATCGTGTCAAACGCCACCGGTCGCCGACGACCTCGGCGGACTAATCAGCCGGCTGCCTCAGCTTCCGCCAGCGGGCCACAGTCCTCATTGTCATCCTGGTCGACCTCCATTCCTGTGATGCCCGGTCCAAGCACCCTCCATCTCAGTTCGACCTCGTTCCGTTCTGCCTCAGACCCAGAAGCACTGCCTTCACACACGGACGGCTATGCATATCCATCTCACCGGTTGCCTCAGCACACCGATGGTCACCAGTTAAGCCCTCCCCTCCGGCGGGGTTATATCACCCCCCCTTCATCTTCGGGTTCTCCTCTTGTCCGTGAACGCTCCACTCGGTATTCGCCGTATCCTGCTTCAACAATAGCGGCCACCCGCAAGTCATCCGCATCAACATCGGATTCCATATCTATGGGATTCCCATCGATCACACTGCACGATCGCCCCTCAGATTTGAGTGGCGCAAGCAGCAAACTCCCGGGCGATCAGATCAAACTGCCACCTATTCAGCCCCTAGCCCCTCCCCGCAGCATTGGCAACCCCTCCTATGCGCTCCCCCCAATTTCTGCGCTAGAAGATCTCCGCGGCATATCGTCGCAAGACTCCACTGCTGTTTTGCGGCGCCTCAAGATGGATGACGATCGAAAGCCAGACGTCGGTACCGACAATATACACTGGTCGAGACAGCGAGCGATCTCAACATGCGACGCTGTATCTAGGTACGTAGCAATTTCCCCTTGATGTTTTGATCCCTGACACCCCAATCATTGCACAGGGTCTCGAATTCGTTGTCATATCCCATACCGATGCCAAACTCCTGGCCTGGTCAGAGCACTTATGGAAGTAACGATGGAGGAAGCAGGGCTTATGTTTATGCTGAACAGAGAAGCACCACCTATCGTGGGAGAAGCCATTCCTCCCATGCCCCTCCTCATGCACATAGTGACGGCAGTGATCACGGCAGCAGAGAGGACATCATGATGTCCTCACAACACCGCCGTCCTTCGCCTGGGCCCGAACGGAGCCCCAGGGTGCGTGCTTCTCACGGTGCGGGGAGCGTGGGCTCGGCAGGGCGACTTTCGCCTGTGCCTTCATCACCGAATCGACCATCACTGCCTTCCCGCGAAGAGGGCGACACTTCGAGACGGTCTGCACCCATCCGAACGTGGTAGTCCAACCCACGTAGGTTACCATTCGCACATGCTAACTTTTTTTTTTTACTTGCGCGCATTATGCGTTTTAAATCATGTTATTTTTTTTTTTCCTTCTCAGGCGCGGTCGGCCATTATTGATATACCCTCCCAATGTAATACTACGCTTCACTTCGACTTTCGATAATGTCCAGCGTTTTCCTCCTGGTAAAGGCACCGGAATGCATTTTTTTTATACATCCACAGTACTTACCTGTCGCCCATAACCTCCACCATCACTTGGCATAAATGTTATCGCTCGTAGTACACATGCATTCATAGCTCACTGGTTTGCCCTTATGTATTATATTCACTCCTCGGTATGTGGAGCCTGCAGGTTATATATATGTACGCACTGCTAGTGTGAGATCGCCTTTCAATCTGACATCTGACATTTCTGAACACTGGGCTAATATCTTGCGTTGGGTGGGTTATGTATACAATACACCCGCGAGCATAGCATCGCCTCGCCGAGCGCCTGTTCGGTGAGCAATGGCTGCGCGCCGGCCCGTTGGGGTAAGCTGACTTATCCACCACACGTTATCGTCGGACCGTTTCGAATACCGAGGACGTTGTTATCGCTCACTGTGAAGTGTAAGTGCGTATGTAAGGTCGCGACAAATACCACACAGGCATGTATATGGGGTTTGAAGGACCTTCTTTAGCTGTGTACAGCCCAACTGGTGACATATGACAATGACGGGTTTGGAAGAGGGTGCAGTTGTGAACATGGAGAGGCGATGGAGGACAAGGTCTTTCTCACTCCAGAGAGGTACAGTGTAGTATGTGCCTGGCTACACGCCAGGTGGAGCATCGAAGAAAATAGGTTGTTAACGTTGGGGTTGTCGGCTCAATTGTAAGTGGTCATATCGACGCGGCACGCTAGCCAATTATGTCCAATCAGTAAACAAATAAGTTAAATGAAATTGGGTGTCAGTATGAAGTCGACATATCAGGCACGTAAAGCCATTACTACCGGGTACTGCAAGGTTCCCAGGTCTCAGACGGATTTTTTTTTGTGATTGAGGTATACAGAGCACAATTAATGATCAGTGGAAGTCGCATTGTACCGACGGACATGCATGCGTACCGTGAAAGTACCCTAGGTTTAAGCCGCAGCAAGTCCGTGTCATCATTCCCCAGCTGATAAGTATGCAATGCATTTGCATCAGGCAAGGCGGAAGGCACGTACGTACCACATGGCACGATCGTTCCCTCGTCCTTCTATTCTTCAACGGTCGCCGTGTGCATGCTGTCCGGCGCCATTGACCAAAGGCTGTAGTACCAGGGCCTACCAGCCCTTCCTGCTCCGTTGGCAGACCGTTGCTGTGAGGATACCCCGTGTTCAGGTACACGTGAACGGATAAAGGCGGGTGTCGGGAGCTGTTCTTGTCAATGGTGGCTGTCAGCAACGTCAAAAAGCACTTCGAAGCAGGCAGGCCTACGTATGACTAGCATCAGGCCAAGGAAAACTTTGACATTTGTGAACGATGTCACGCGGGGACAAATGGGCCTAGGACCCCACCGTGTCTCCCTTTTTTTTGGGTCCAATTGGAAAACGGTGTCCCAAGTCATGGGTCCCCATAACCCAACCAAACCAGTGCACGGATTGGTGAGCCGGTGCACTGCAGGGGGAAAGGGCAAGTTCATAAATGGTTATATCAAAGCAAGAAAAGGAGACCAAGGTATTACTATAATGTTGGCCCGTGTGCGCAGGTTGAGATTAGGTTGCAATAATACTCCACTTTATACTTGCAGTGCCAGTGCGGCGCAATCATGACGCAAGGTGGTCAGGGCGAACCTTTTGAAGGGTGGCGGCGGCAAGGTTCAAGAAATTATGGTGGCGCATCACAAGGTGAACATGCATGCATTGAAACCGCGAGGCTCACATGGTGTGCAAGGCATTTCGGGAGTTGCTGTTGAACATTCTGGATGGCCAAAAATGACAGGGCATTTGATAGGCATCGCGGGTAAGCTAACGGTTGCTATTGCTTACCGCTCGGCGGAAAATACAATAGCCATGATGACATGCGAGACAACATGATCTTGGGTATGGCACTGGTATGGCGTGGTCAGTGGTTAATACTTTTATGACCCTGTTGCGCCTACCCGCCAAACCTGGGGCTCGGCAGGTGCCGCGAAGACAGATAAATCAAGTACACGGGCGTACCATCTGCTGTGAAACAGCTAACATACTTCATTTTGCATTTCCCCTGAGCTGGCTTTGTGATCAGACTAATTTTCAAACAGCGAAGTAAAACCTCAAGTCAGAGAGTGAGGATCCACATTTCCGAGGAGCGCTGCCAGGGCTGAAAGGGGTCTGAGTCTCGCATGACGAAATCAATGTCTAGGTCGGGCAGTCCTGTCTGGCTAATTAGCATATGACACTAACGGCACCAACCTTGGTTTAGTTCGATCAAGGAAACAAGGTGCTGTCGTCTATGCCAACACCGATACGGTCGCTTTCAAGATGCAATAGTTGGGAAACTCTTCAAGGGGCCCGTGCGGCTCTCAGGCTTCTCGAGCTATTCGGATCGCTCACCCGTTTAGGGGAAGGAGTTGCCCAGCGACATGGATGACGAATACTTCTAATTGTGGGAGTCAAAAAAAAAATCATCAAGAGCTATGTGATGTACTACTGACTCTACTCCGTGCATTGAAGGGCGTTTACCCCAGAATATAATCGTTTTTTTTTTCCCTCCGTGGCGCCTTTAAATACTGCTGTTGGAAGTGAAGGGTGCGTTACCCTCACTGACAACTTGGAATGGGTTATATGTTCCACAGTTGTGCCGGGTGTGACATGCCTGGATCTGTGCAACGAGCCTCTGGTGCAACGCTACTCACCTGTCGTATACGTACAACGAATATGTCTCAGGCGAGGTGGTCAGCTGGGTCTTCCAACGGATCAGCGCTACTGAGGTGAGTTTGATTCCCTAAATTGATGCCAAGAGCACCACCGTGGCAGGATTTGGCGTCTGGACGGATTGTCAACAAAACAAAACTCAAATAATATTTGGCAACCCGACAACTTTTCAATAGCACTGGAATAGCTTGGCTCAATGGGAATCGAGGAAGTGGAATCGAGGAAGAATGTATTTCCGTGGACAGGGCAGGTGTCATGGCTTATCAGCAAATCCCCCAAAATCCACCAGGCTAACAGGTTGTCACAAATTTTGTAATATTCCCACAGTAATCTACAACCAGGGCTCGCGCTCATGAGCCATATGTATGTACAGCGACGCTCTTTCCAAAGCCATTGCAAGCTGAGAAAATCACGACTGAAATTCGGAGTTGTGAACCAAACATCGTGCTTGAAATTGGATATGGAAACCGAGGAAGATTAGGCCTACTCTTTGGAGGTTCGTTTCGTCCGCTGGAAGGGAGGACGAGAAACTTTATGGCTTCCCGACAGTGACCAATAAGCAGGAAGTCATGGTTGAACGTACCATCTTTTGGATCTGAAAAAAAAGCTGCTGTCATAAAGCCAGTCTTGGTGCCTCGTCGATGACTTACCAGGCAGAGCCAGAGTATCATGCCAATCTGGCGCAAACTCAAGAAACTGAGGCGATAGCAACCACAGGCCAAATCGTTGAAATGGTGGGAATCCATCCAGTAGCACCGCCTATGATATATTTAGACATTGCACTGCCACCGAGGATTATGTCAGACCCGCCCTCTGAGCAGTGAGCCAACCATTTCAAGAAAAGTTTTGAATCTCAAACCTCAGCTGTTGTCACCAGTGGATCGCGTTGGCGTGTCAACCATTCTCTCTTTAAGCGCTTGGACGGAAGGGTTACAGTCTAGTGGTGGGGTCGAAGAGATTCCGTTACAATCCATCAGACCAACTGCAGGAGTTGTTGAATCGTCCAAGGCATTTGCCATGAAGTTTAGGTGTGCCATTTTGTTAAGAGTATAGTATTCATCCGCATCCCCTAATTTTCAGTGCAGCTCAGCTCTCAAATTTAACGCCGTCGCAGAATGGTGGGACGAATACATCGCGTGCGTCACCGTACATAAGTTCATATAGACTACTCGTGCGACTGAGGTATTACAGGTACGACACACTGAAACGATGCATATATCAACTCGAGAAACAAAAGTTTGCTCCTACTCGATCTTCCTTTGATTTGGAAGCAAATGAACACACTGCTCTCGTGAACACCTCAAGCTCGTTGGCTGCAGACGCCTTATTCATACAGGCACTTGACAAGGAGCTGATAAAAATCGTTTTGTTCTACGAGCATCAGGAGAAGGAACTGATTGATGACCTTGCAGAACTGGAAGAATTAGTCGCTGAGCACGATGCTATGGGTCTTTCAGGTGCAGAGCATTATATGGAGGATGGTGACGATGACGATGACGACGACGACGACGATGACGACGAACACATTGGCGAACACGTTCGATTCGAACACAGTGCGACGCGCCGTAGAAGGAAGTCGAGCTCCGCTGGGTATGGTCGTAGGAGCACCTCAGGTTTGGTTTTGCGTATGTCTCGTTGAGGCGTACTAATTTTCACTCGCATAGGCACGAGACGAGGTCATAGGCGGAGCATTTCATCCAGTGAGGGTGTTGGTGGAGGACTGGAAAACAGCACTTTGTCCATTCCGCAACGTCCATCGTCCCAGACACCTTCGGGATCCTGTGGTGCAAATCCTTCCCGTTCTCCGATTGGACGCCTCTCTGACAGGATTCTGGGGAGGACGGATGGTGCGGCATCCGTTGAAGACGAATCTGTATGGGTAGCAAAGACAAACTATGCTTGGGACATTCGGCTCTTGTTCAAACGCAGGATCACGAATCTTTTCGTTTCATTTTCCTCCCTAAAGTCATATATCGAACTCAACTACTCCGGTTTCCGCAAGATCTTGAAGAAGTGAGTATTAAACCCTGTTAAATCATTAGAAGTGTTGACATCGAATCCAGGTATGACAAAGTGCTGTACAGCGAAGTAAGGTGTACTGTCATACCGCTGGATTCAGTCGTATCTGAACGTTGTTTTAGCTCCAAGGCCGTTACTTGCACGATGTTGTTGAAGCTGCTGTCCCTTTCACGCAAAACTCAAAGGACAAGTTGAATGGCGCGATAAACCAACTGGTTGCGCTTTATGCCAAGTGTGTCACCCACGGGGACCCTTCAGCCGCCCACCAACAATTGAAGCTCCACCTTCGGGAGAACATTGCATGGGAGCGCAATACTGTGTGGCGCCAGATGATCGGGCAAGAGCGCCGGGGAGCACATAGCCCCAATGGACTCATTCTTGCCACTGCTCCAGGATACGAAGAGAAGGGAGCTATAAGTATTAAAACGCCCCTTGGTCCTCTCGAGTTGAAGCGGAAGCATATTTATCTTTTGATATCCACCGCAGTGCTCATTTCGTTATTGAACGTGAAAGTGGTTGACAACCCAGAAGCCAACAAATGCTTCGCTATACTCATATTCAGCACGATATTGTGGGCATCGGAGGTAGGTACTTACCCTCCGTCATCCTATGGCACCGTCTAGCTCTTCCGCAGGCCATACCACTTTTCGTTACTTCCACCCTGGTGCCTTTGTTGCTTGTCCTTTTCAGGGTAATTCATGCTGAGGACGGTAGTGTCATGTCGGCGAATGATGCCACAAAGTACGCCGTTCTTTTCTCTCCTCTTGATGGACAAGCAAACCACGATCCAGGTGGATTTTCTCGGTTATGTTCTCGCCTACTATCATGCTTCTTATCGGAGGATTTACGATATCATCGGCTTTGAGCAAGACGAATATTGATCGGATAATGATTACCAGGGTTTTGAGTCTAGCTGGCTCAGATCCAAACACCGTTCTTTTGGCGTTTATGGGTGTGTCCTGCTTCGCAAGCATGTGGATTAGGTCAGTATTGTACCTACTTTGCCGCTGCTTCTCGTTTGAACACCAGCTATACAGCAATGTTGCTGCCCCAACTCTTTGCTTCACTCTCATTCGGGTATGTCCTTTGCTATTGGTTCTTTTCTTTTCTGACTCTAACCTGACCAGCCTATTCTGCGGACACTACCTGCTCACGCTCCTTTCGCCCCATGCCTTATTGTAAGTGACCACAATCTGGTATAATGATCCGAATGCAAATTACATTTAGTTGGCAATTGCACTTGCAGCAAATATTGGAGGGCAAAGCTCTCCTATTTCCTCTCCTCAGAATTTAATTGCTCTCCAAGCTATGGATCCTAAACTGGATTGGTCCCGTTGGTTTATGGTTTCCCTACCGGTGTCCATTATTTCTATCCTTCTTATCTGGCTTCTCCTGCTAGTGAGCTACAAACCTGCGCGTTCTCCTGATGGCGAAGGTGATATCGAAATCAAAACCATCCGCCCTACCAAAGAGACATTCACTTTGAAGCAGTATTGGGTAACTTTTGTTTGCTTGACAACCATCATGCTTTGGTGTTTCGAACACCAGATTGAGGACTTCGTTGGAGACATGGGTGTGATTGCAATCATACCTATTATTGCATTCTTCGCCACAGGCGTTCTCAAGAAGGTCTGTCTCGTCTTCCTCCGCAAGTACCAAAAATAACGCTGGCAATAGGATGACTTTGAGCAGTTCGCATGGACGATTGTGTTTTTGGCTATGGGTGGGATCGCACTTGGGAAAGGGGTCACTTCCAGTGGGCTTCTCAGCACAGCTGATGAAGTCCTCTACCGGATGCTCGAGGGCAAGCAGTTGTATACCATCGTCCTCCTCCTTTCGGTTGTCGTATTGGTGTGTTACAGTATCACCAACATGGGAGTGTCTCACTCAATCTTTCAGATTATTTCCACCTTCATAAGTCATACCATTGCCAGCGTTCTCCTTGTCCCGATCGCAAAAGAAGTCGGAAAGAACATCCCTGGTGGAGATAGATCTAACTTGCTCATCTTTATCACGGCCCTGATTTGCTCGACTGGCATGGGTATGCCGGTTTCCGGATTCCCCAATCAAACAGCGTAAGCTGGTCTGTTCGGTATACGTGGTGTTGCTAATTTGGTCTGGCTAAAAGTGCGACACAAGAAGATGACCTAGGTCGATTCTACCTTACAAACATAGATTTTCTGAAGAATGGTGTACCGGCTAGTATCATCGCGACACTCGTAAGTGCCAGCCTGTTGGATGTGGTAGTATCTGGATTCTGAATGCCATGCAAGGTTGTCGCTACCGTGGGATTTGTCTTGATGACTCTCATCGGGTGAGTTTCCTATATCGAGGAGGCTATGTGGAGTACTGAATTTCCATCCACGCATAGCCTTTAATACCACTGCCATCTGCGGATTGGCACTTCGCTAGTGTCAGTTATACCATGGGAAACCCATGTAACTATCAGCATTTGCCAGACTAACATACCAACGATAATTGCTAGTTTTTCACCTTGTCTATATATTCGTTAAGGAATATAGATGTCGTGTGGTTTTCTTCCTGGCTACAAGTGTAAAGCCTGAATTACGAGCGGGCAAGTTCCAAAGGACAGCTATGTAGTCTATGTATTTCCTAATGAGGAAAGTTCAGAAATATGTCCTCTGCAACGCTTTGTGGGTTGCACATTTACCTTAACACTAGTCTCCCTAAGCTAGACTCTCTTCGTAGAGGAAGATAGTCGTTCCTCTAGAAGCCTTAACACTATCCGCCATTTGACGTTGGCGGCGAGGAACAAAATGGCCGATACCCGGGCGTCTTCGCCGGCCTTCTCAGCGAGCAAAAAGCACCAGCCCAATGCTCATCCATACCCAATCAAGACAACCTCATCTGCACTTCTGTCTTGGTCAAATTCATCTCCTCATTCAGTGCAATCCGTCAAACATCATTATGTCCCACTATCTCCTACCCGGGCGCGTCGCGAACACTCGTCGCGTGAGGTGGGCAACACCACTGGCAACACCGTGCCACGCCCACCGCCGTTGCCCACACCACCCCCATATTTCTCCGGTTCTCCTACGCGTTCTTCCTTTACTTCCACGGAGGCCTTTGTAACACCTAAGCGCAAAAGGGCGGAGACTCTTCCCCCTGGAACAACTCATCCTCTCATGAATATAGATAACGATTCTATTCTGAATGGTGACCTTCCCTCGAATCCCGAACAATGGACGACGGAACAACTCCTTACCCACCTTTCTATGTCACTTAACGCGGGCAAGGACTTGAAAACATCTAGCGTAGATGTCATGCTCAATTGGGTTCGCAAGCGCGGCCTTACTGGCCGACAGTGGCTGCGACTCACATATACAGACGTCATCAGGTGGGTATGCACTACTCTGAGTCCCAGTCCTTGTCATACTCAAAAGGACTTCGAATTTTTTAGTACGTCTCTTTCGGATACGCAGAGATCTCGCTTACTGGAGAATTCCCGTACCCTTCGCACGAATGTTTTGCGCGCACATATCGGGGGGCCTTCTGATGAAACTACTGATTCATCCAAGGCTATACACATCCGAAATCGGTCGACCGCGAAATCGTCGCCTTTCCATGGAGATCTCTATGGGATGTCGGTCTCATCTGTTGATTTATCACTACATTCTAGAATGGACTTTTCAAACCCGTCATCACCATCTGTCACCATTCACCCCTCAAACTCGGTCTCCGAATCATTTGTCCAGCGCTACAGCGATCTAGCCCGTATTCGCACCCGGAGGCGAGGAAAGGTCAAAGGCCTGGTCGAAACGTGGGAGCAGGAGCGGAGCCGCCGAGGCAGTATAAGTAGCAGTGGAACCTCTGGAGGCGAAGGGTCGGTATTTGGCAGTGACCCAGAATGTGATGGTGACCCGAAACAGTTCGAAACCTTACAGGACGGGGTATCCGCACCTCTCCACGAGGAGGGTCTGTTGCCAAGTGCAGACACGACGGTCATCGCGAGCAGCCCTCCGCGGTCGTATTCTTCCATTGATGACGATCATGAACCAAGCATGGAAGAGCTACTTCCGTATTTTGGTCCTATCGGTGTTCGTGGCTGGGAAGCTGACATTGGTCTCGGAGAAACTGTGAAGCGCGTTCCAGCTTCATCTGCTTATTCCTCTAACACAAGTCTTGTTAAATTCTTGAACTCCGATGATGCCATGCAAGAGCCGGATTATACTCGGTCGTTAAAATGGGATGTGGAACGGAAATTTGATATGGGAGAAAGAAATGCAATGGTCCATAAACGTGTCTTCACTGCGGTTTTCACTGACACTTCCAAGTCTTCTTTGGACACTGATGCAAGTAGTCCTGTGGACCCGATAAATGCCGACGTCGACATATTGGAAAATGATCTCGTCGCCGGTGTGGAAGCTAATGATGCTCTCCCTTCACTGCATGTTGCACGCTCCGAGAGCACCGAGCAGTTGGGCATCATTCGCTCGCTCGAAACCTCCCTTATGCATACCCGCGCTGAACTGCAGATTTTCAAAGCTCGTCTCGAGGTCCTGGAAGCAGATCTCACGCGACTTGAGACAGTACCTTCTACCTGGAAATGTCCTGTCATTCGCGAACAAGCTTCCAGAAAGGATGTTCAGGTTTCGACTGACGATGCAAGTTCGACTGTACAAACGAATGGCGTTGCGGACATCAAGGACCTTTGGCTCGATTGGCGAGATGCCACTCGTTCACTTTGTGCGAGCGTCAAGAGCTCAGTATATCCCTTTATTTGGCCGGTCATATATCGGTATCACTTGAAGCTTCCCAAGCATCGCGAAGAGAGGCTAGCTCTCTTGCGAGCGACTGGACTGCCGGTGTTGCGCATTTCATCTGTCATCATGTTCTCTTTCTTCTGCGCGGCTGTTGTCCGCCGAGTCGGGCTCACCCTATGGCTCCGCAAGCGTTGACTGTTCAGACTGCTTTCCTCACTTGTTATCCCTAGTTTGTAGTCATGCTATCTTCAGAGGTATTTATCTCAGTTGCGTGTACCTTTGCTTTCTGACAAAAGCTTTCACACATCTTCCCCCTTTCGTGAACCATGCTTTGATTACTGTAGCTTCTGTGATCCTTTTATGACCGATGATGTTTGATGACATGTCCTTGGGCCCCACTCATAGCTACTGCCTATTTTGTTGTATTCTGACTTTTTGTACTGCAAGGTGTATACCCAGGGTTAATTTTGATTCTGTAGAATGTTCTATCTGTGGCCCTTGATTTTGTCCTTTCAATACAAGGGTTAATAAATTCAGCTGACTATGCTTTACTATCACTTGACCGGTATTGCAAAATGAAAACACCATGTCTCACAGCTACACAACCACATAAGTAAGTATTGTACAAATTACATAGGCAGGTAGGGGACCATGTATGAAGGAACTTGAGATAGAAATTAAAGCAATATGTGAGGTGTAGAGGCTGCCAGAACGATGCCGGTTTATCGCACAAAATGATGCAGAGTTGCAAGTGTTCCCATCCGCCAAATGGAGAGCTGTCACCCAGTGTCACACCTTACTTTACAACTCCGACGCTTTGATAACCAAATGCCGTGCAACGACCGCTGAAGGGTAGCAGCTTATGT